>OLNF01000527.1_pt1 | contig 33671 bp, 28 predicted proteins | sample 1673061 | NCBI WGS metagenome assembly OLNF01 (sample SAMEA3136751, study PRJEB25190) | human gut metagenome
AGGCAAAGACCGTCAAACTTGATAGTTAATTATACAAAAATATGTTAAATTCACGTTACCGTATGCGGGGAGAAGAAAGCCTGTAGTGTTGAATCGTATGACTGCTACGATTATGCTAGTTGGGATGATACGGAGTCTGACAGCATCGCTATCTGGGACATTGAGGCGGTAACAAATGCTATTGTTGATGGAATTCTTAATGGTTCTTGTATTTGTTAATCACCATAACTCGATAACTATAATCGCATTATCTAATTTCTACTGACGTATGAAAACGTTTTCCATTATTCTCATCGTCTACGCAGTATTTCTCACTATTTGCGTGACACTTACGGTCCAGAGCCGTATTAAAAAGAATCAGGGTTTTCGTCACAAGATTGGCCAGGACATTCTATTCTGTTTTCTTGCGGCCCTATTCTTCCCCGTTGTCATCTACTTCGGCTGCGATGCTCTCTATTATCGCAATCGCCCTAGGCCTATTCCAAGGAAGTTCCGGAAATGGCTCAAGAAAGACCTTGTAGATTTCAAGGGCGAAAGAATGTCATTGGCCAAATATAATGCGACACATAAACGGAAATTTACATTAGAGCAGGTTTATGGGAAAAAGTATGTCGCAAGTCTTACGCCGGAAGACAAAGCTTCCTTTGATTCGTTCGAGAACACTTTGACCATAGATTCTGATCTCCCGAGTGATATCTATACACGAATTGCCACACAGATGGCAAAGGCACTATGTTCTGAAGATTTATCGGCAGTCTCCCCTCTCCTCGCAGATGATGTCCGTATGATTTCTTATAAAAAGCGTTCTGTAACCGGGAAAGCAGCTTTCTTTGATTATTGGAACGGAGTGCTTCAGAGGATTAAAGCGGACAATCAGGTATCAGACATAAAGGTTAAGATGAACGCTTTTTATGGCCATTCCATTGTGTCAATTAAACAGAAAGATACCGATGAGGCCTACATTTTCTTCCATCTCGAATCGGGAAAGATCAAAACAGCAATCATTACACCCAGACAACAGCAGCCTTCTATGGTCAGATATTACGACCTTAATAGACCTTGCCTGGATTATGAGATGATAATGTCGAAAAAAGAAGAACCTGTTCCTTCAGAGCCGAATAGGATGCCTTGCTTAATATGCGGCAGGCTCTCTGAAGACCTTGACTGGTATAAGCTAAATGTCGACAGCGGCCCCTTTGGGCATATTGGAGAAGTCTCTGTTTGCCCTCACTGCCAAGCTCAGGCGGAATTCTATCCCGAAATCTTTCTCAGAAAAGACATGGAGGCGAGCGTTCGGTTACACGACAGCAGCGTCCCTTATTTGGATCAAAGTAACCCATATACGACAGTCTTTGTCAAGTTTCAGGAATCTCTTGAAAGCGCAGTCGAACTAGCGAAGACCAACAAAGGGAATATCGATGACTGTCACTTATTCGAAACACTTGGTGCATCAAGTAACGATATTCGTTACCACTTTGGCTTAAAGTTGCCGAAGGAAGATACTCACGGTGATACCTGCTCTCTCTACACATTTAATGATCAAAAATGGCAAGATAACATCTTCGATGATATCTATGTTGAACGATCCGAAATGGGAGCCTGGAATGCCTACTTGCTGGACCGAGCCTATACGCTTCTCCCGACTGTTTGGCACGGAGGATGCGTAGTCCGTTCTTATATCATGACGGAAAAAGACTTGAACAATCTGTTTGATGGCCAGGGCATTGTGCTTCCCCAAAAAAGAATTGACGCACTTCCGCCGCATGTCAGAAAAGGAGCATCCGACGATGAATACATTGTTGAATGTTGCTACTGGAACGATTGGGAGGGGCTGGTCAGAGAGAAAGTCAAGGTATTATTCGCCGGAAATCAGATCCGCAGCATAGAAGATGCTGGTTCCGAAATCTGGTTCGAATACGATTGTGGAATAATGTTCTAGAATCATCACGGACGTTGAGACAAATGTCAGGAGGCAAGAATAAAAATAATACTTCGCCTCCTGATTACCTTTTTTGTTTGGCTGTCATAAAGAGTCGAAGGGCAGAAGAGAATAAGCCCGGAAAGTCGAACATAACAGTCAAAGAAAAATGGATAAATTGTTTGTTTGCATGGCAGTCTCCTACAAGTATGGCGGACGTTGCATCGGTGGGGTTGAACTCACCAGAAATCAGAATGGGAATTCCTACTCCATCGTAATGGAGAATGGTACGCCTAAGTGGGTTCGTCCCGTTACCAGAAATACGGCACATGGTGAAATTCCGATGCACTTGTCCTCTACCTGCAAGGTAATGGACATTGTCAAACTCACTGATGTTGAGGCCTGCCCTGATTGCGCACAAAGCGAGAATTACTATTTCAAGGGGATTGAGAAAGTGGGACATCTGGCCACTAATTCTGATACTCTCAACATGCTCTGTGACAACAGACATTCCCTTATCTTCGGCAACAGAGGTAAAGCTGTCCATCCTGATAGCTATGAGACTATGGGGTATTCACTGATGCTTATTAAGGCTCAGGACGTGAACTTCTTTATGGAGAATCGGTATGGTACTGACCGCAAGAGGTTAAGGGTTAGTTTTTCCTACAAGGGAATCACCTATGATCTGCCTGTAACAGATCCTGAATTCTGCGAACAAGCCGATTATGGGGTGGAAGACCTCAATGGACGCGCCACCTACTATATGACGATTTCTCTCGGCGTTGAATATGAAGGATGGCACTCTAAACTTGTGGCGAATGTAATCCCCCTAAACTAATATAATAAAACGAAAGCTCCCCAGTCTTCGGGTGATGGATATCGGTTTCTGATTGCACTCTGCGCTTTGCAGAGTGCATCTTCGTCTGACATCCCTGCGTACAAGTTCTGATAGAATTCCTGCATGAGCTCGGCTGTGCTTTTATCGTTCACATTCCATAAACTCATCAGTACCTTTTCAACGCCGGCTAGTTTAAATGCCCTCTGAAGACCATATACTCCTTCCCTATTTTTGCTCTGACCATGACCAGTCTTACATGCTGAAAGCACAGCGATGTGACAACCCGAGAAGTCTAGGTATTGAATCTCGTCTGCTCTTAAGATTCCATCGTCAATCATCGCAGATTCTGTGAAAGTAGAGTCCACCCGGTTCCAAGTTGAATCTGCGCCAGCGAAAAATAGTCCAGAGTTGTACATTGGGTTATAATCCTTCCGATGCTTATCATCCTCGGTAAAGAACCCATGTGTTGAGATATGAAGGATATCATCTTTCTTCCCAACTCTTGAACGGAAAGAGGCCTCGGTAGCAGAAGATCCGGCGAAAACAGTTACTTCCCCATGGTTCTGCTTAACGATGGTTTGAATTGCGTCAATTTCGTCTTTGGAAAAAACAAGGTGACGGAGACCTTCGCCTCGCTCAATCTCGCGATAGATTGATTCTTCGATTTGCGAATAATCCTGCTTACCACCATAATCAATATCCCCCCACATAGCTAAAACAGTGTGCTCCATATAAGACGCAGGCCTTTCCTGCATATTAAGGATATTGCTAAGGTTTGACAGAAGATGGAATTGGTATTTATCTACGAGATGTATCTGACCATTAAGCCCCAAGGCCGGGAACGAGATGGAGTTAAATACCCCATTAGTCGTATAAAAGATATCAGTAACGCTAGATAAAAACTTCTCTAAAGGATTCCATACGATACTAGTGAGGTTGGGATCAGAATACGCTTTTCTTATGTCTAGGGGGAAAGAATTGATTAAATCAGAACCTGTCCCCAAACTAGTGGAATGTACTTTACCTTCACCTGTAATGATAAGCGCAAGAAGATTATCAGAATCAGTTTGGATGAAGTCCACCATTGCCGTTCTTTTATCTAACTCTCTACTAATCGATTTATAAGTTGTACCGGCATTTTCCAGATCAACGCGATAACCTTCACATGATAGGGCCAATTGCTTGTCGAGTTCTTCGACTTCCTTTCGAAGACTATTCATCCGGATCGCATTACCTACTCTCCCCAACCCTTCTCTATACGATAATTCCTTTCGACGTACTATTAGAGTGTCGTACATCGCAAGTAAGGATTCATCTCCGCTATTTTTAATCTTGTTCGCTGTTTCCCGATTAGATCGTAGGAGAAGCCCTTTCATAAAAAGCGAGTTATCGAAACAAAGCGCAGCGAGATCTTCAGAGGGATGATCCACGAGCAAATCCGCAGCGTAATCAAAAGGATCATCAAGAAGTTCCACAAAGTGTTCGCGCTGTGATTCACTCATTGTAAGAAGATTCTTCCCTAACAACTCCCGAAGACCCTCGCAACACGAAATAACATCTTTCTCCAGTCTGCCCCAGTCTTGCTCTGCCTCCAAGAACTTAAAACCTCTGATTTGATTCTTGATGTATTCAGGATCCTCCTTTGAAGTGTTATCCTCTAGGTATGTCGAGTAGATGGTATACAACCGCTTACTGTTCTTAAGATCATGGACTCTATAGCAAATATCAGATAGATTTCCGTATTCGGACTTATCTGTGTTGTAAGAATCAGTGTCCCAGGTATATTCAACAGCTGTTGTTATGGTAGTATATGCGGAGAAGTCACCAATCTGTTCAAAGAACCAGTTGATCAGAAGATTTATACACTTTTGAACATATGATGGCTTAAAGGTCGGATCATTGGCTATTATGTTTGAATAATCAATCAATTCCATGATAGCCTTATCTGGAGCGGAAAGATATAGCATCTTTAAGTCGTAGATTTTGATTAATTCATCAATTGTACGACTATCCCATTCCACTTCAGTCTTTCTTCTCGACAAAACTCGCTTAATAGCGCCTCTTATTCTACGTTTTGATTGCAGTTTCGATAGGTTCTCCCTGATTTCATCGGTCAGGTTATTCTTCATTAGTGAATAATACCGCTTCTGTCCCTCTAAATCTCCAATCGCTTCGTACAGGTTGAATAGCTCTTTTGCGATACCAAACTTGAAAAAGTGCAGCATCCAAGGATTTTCCTCTAGCTCTTCTTTTTCCTTGTCAGTTAAATACTTAAACTCCAGTAGATCTCTCAATATTGCTTCCGACTTTTCGTATTCTCCGATCCGTCTATAACAATCAGAGACTCTGATCATCGTTTCATATTTATCTCCATGTGAGGTGAAAACCTCTTTTTTTTGTTCATAGAAATCAGCTGCCGCTTTATACCGATGAGCCCCTACTAATTCAACAAACGCGCGAGAAGATAAGGAATAATTGAAAACATGAACATACTCAGGGAAGAGGCGTTCTGCCAAGAATAACCCGCCACATATGATGGCGACAAGCACCACGATGCAGAGTGTCATATAGAGATAACATCCCATAGCACCATGTATGTTTTCCAAGGCGCTAACTTGTTTATTTCTCTTCTCTTGACTGCTCGTTCTCTTCATTTTTATTAAATTTGCGTTATGAAGCCATGGATACCAATAATCGAAGAGATTCTACTGCTTATTATTGCCGTATTGATCTTCCTCGTTCTATATGACTGCCTGGTTAAAAAGAAGAAACTGAAAGAGTCCTTAACGGAACGTTTGCTGCTTCTTTTATTCCGAGACGGACTTGGCTGGATCGTTTATCTCATTGGCATCATCGTCGTTGTCTTCTTGGTTTACTCTATTTTTTTTGAATAGGCGGCTTCTGACATCAAAAGTGGATTTATTCAAGAACATCTTTGCATCGTCGATGGTTGTTCTAAGAGTATCCTTCTCAAGGATTGAAAGCCGTACGCTTCTATGTGCTGCTTTACTTATTATTGACGCATATGTCCAGTAAAATGCTGATGTATCCAATCCACATCTGTACTGATCAACATATACAACGTTCTCATCGTTCTCTAACCCATCATATCCTATCACTTCGATGGAATCAAAATCATCAGATGGGACATTCTCGACTATTGAATAAATATAGAAATGCCTAGATGGCTCATATTCTTCCCGATAAGAAGAGACTACGATATCTGAGTTATAGACGGTATCACGAAAGAAGAAAGCTTCTTCAACAGCATCAACAGTAACAGTTGAATCCAGTCTCCAACTATCATCCGCAGTAAAGATAATAGTCCCCTCCGTTAATTCATTCCGGTATAGCTTTATCTGGTTGGGATCAATATGCCTGAAATGAGAGAGTGCGAGGGTTTCCGAAACAGGAGTAAAGAATAGCAGTAAAGCAATTCCGACATAAAGAGTGATACCAAATATTCCGGGAACGCCCAAACGGCGATTCTTTTTAGGATATTGTGTTTTAATTACTTCCGATGAACACAAGTAAATAAAGAAAATCAAAGGGAAGAATAGATACAAGATAAACTGCCATGAAGCCAGAGCGCTAAAACTGCTTGTTTTGCTAATTCCAGAAATTAAGAACGAAACGAAAAGGAATGGCAAGCATAGTTTTAGGCACGGAATGGCGTTGTTGGAGCCCTTAAGGGCCAGAATAATTGACCAGAAACCGAGAACAATCCAGAATACCCATATCAGGTAAACAAGGGATAAGGTAAAGGTCGAATCTGATTGGAGGATATCAGGAATGATGGATTTTCTTAATTGGGCAGCACCTTTTATGGAGATGCTGAAAAGGTAGTAGAAGAAAACGCACAACATTACTCTGTATGTTGTGTTCAGCTCTCTTCCTTCATGAAGGTTATCCTTTCCTCGTCTTATTTCTTCTTTACCCTCCATATTACCACCAGCATTGCCAAAACTCCTAATACGACGAACAAATATGTCCTTGTACGCGAAATCGGTTCGTTAATGTCTGAGTTATCCGTATCGATAGCCCTTAGAGTACTGGGCTTCTGATAATCAAAGGAAGTGCGAATTCCTGGCTGTTGATAGTGAACTAAAGTATCCATTGAAAAGACAATGGCGTCAAGGAATGATTTCTTCTCCTTAATTCCATCATTCCTAATAGCTTCCGACACTGCGAAGGAAAGCGAACCATATCTCTTCCCATCTGGCCTCGTAATCTCCGCATTCTTCGAATTTGCCTGACAGGCACTTATATAAACTACCTGAGCATTATTATCGATTCTTATCTCTGAAGTATCTCGGTTGTAACGTTTCCTAATATCATCGTCTGATACAATCTCCCCAAAGATATCAGATGTGCCGCGATAGGACTCAGTCGTATCCGGGGCATCATCTTGGCCTTTTTGCATAGAATCGCTATGACAGGCATCAAGGATAACGATAACCAGACCATCAATCCCTGCTTTCTGTCGAATCAAATCGATAAGGGCGCCAAACTCATCATCCCTTAGATGGTTCTCTCCCTTATAATCCGCAGACCAGTCTTTCTTTGCATCATAAGGGATTATTGCCTCATCGAGCATGTCCGGATCATTTGCAGGATCTTTAATTATTGGAAGCATCTGCTGACCGTGGCCAGAGAAATGAACCAGTACAGTATCTCCAAAGGTAACCCTCTCTGCTAATTGAGTCAATGTGGCAACAATGCCATTGTGTGTTGCTCGCTTGTCTTCTAGTATTGTCACATCCCATTCGGTTGAAAGCAGATTACTTAGGATCATAACATCGTTGTGGGAACTTAATCTTCGCCACCCACTTTCCTCTGGGTATTCTGATATGCCGATCAAGACTGCTTTATTCCTTGAGATTAAGGGGAATGCAATCAAACAGAAAAACAGTATGATGGTGAGCTTGCGCATTATTCTCCAAAGAGTTTTTGCAAAATCAGTCGGTTCTTCAAGACCAGCTCATCATATACGGCTGGATCCATACCAATTGCAGAGATAAACTCATGTAACTTCGCGACCTTTGTCGGGTCCTCCTTTCCATTATCTGGAGAAATACAACATGCAGAGAAGTATGCTTCAGAGAGTACAATTATCGACTCATCGATACCTTCCAACAGTTTACATATACCGCTTTCCCCTTTTGAGGCAAGCAGTCCTTTGCAATTCTGCCATGAAACATTCAAGAATCGGAGTTGCTGTAAAACTACTGGGTTCGCAGTGAAAAGATATTCGGGATCTCCGTTAGCTGTCGCTGCTAGATACCCGATGCAAACGATGGACTCTTTTTGCTCAATCGATAGCCCAGAATACGAGTCCTGCACAATCTCTATTCCATCTTTATCATCAAAAGGTTTATCTTGAGATATAGTATTGACAACCTCCTCGGGACGCAATAATTTGGTCACCTTGAGCTTGTGCTCATAGATTCTTCTCAATGCGATCTCAACAAAGGCGTTGCCAAGATCTTTTTGAACAAATACTGACCCGTTCCTCAAGTGGTAAGCTGTGTGTTGGAAACGAAGTTCTTGCTGATAATACTTGAATCCGAGTTCAATAATCATATTGCCTGTGCTATACAGGAAATGGACTATCATGTTCTGACAGTTCTGGTCAGAAGACATCATATTAGCAGCCCGGGGATTGTCCGGAAATTGATAAATCTTCCCTTTTCCAGCAAAGAGCCCCTCGCTTATTGTCTTGAAAAAAAAAGGAAACTTTTCTTCAAGAGTGATGCCCGCCAGTTCTTTCTTATCTTTAATCAGTGCTCCAAGAAACGGATATAAGAACAAAAACAGGACGACGATGATTAGTAATACTATAAGGAATGCCTTTGACATAGTTACCAGAGTAATTTTTTGAGAACATCTTTCGAGCGATCATCGTTAAGATCCTTCAAAATTGTCTTTGCCGCCCTCTTTTTCCCCATTTTGAGATAAATCAGTGCTTTACGATACTTCAAATCATTCATGTCCTGGAGGCGTGCGGCAAGTGCTTCCGGGTCGTCCCCTAGTTCATAAGTCTTTCCAAGCTCCTCGTCAATTAAATCAATTGCCTTCTGATACTCCCCTGCTTCAACAAACTTATCAATATCACTTCCATCCCGCATTACAACTGAATACATATCCTGACCGACTTTTTGTGTCACGCTCCCGTCCCACACAAATACACCCAGAACAAGGGCTGCTGCTACGGCGACCGTACTTAATACGAATCGGTATCTCACAAAGAAATCAGGTAGTTTTACTCCACCAGGCGTCTTTACCCGAGACAGTTCTTCCTCTTTCGCTTTCATAAGTTCGGTCATCTTTTCAAACTTTATTGCGCGCATTAGATTGAACTGACGTTGATAGAACTTCTTAAGTTCCGGGTCTTTCTTAACATCCTCAATGAATTCCATAGATTCGGCCTCACTCATCTCCTTTCTGAGAAAGCGATCGACCCTTTCAGACATTTTCTCATTGAAGGGAATATTCATATTATCATCCATAACCTCTTCTCTTTTATATTCCGGCGAGTTCCTGTTCAAATGCGACTTTGAATTTCTTATTACAGCGTACTCTCTGATTCTTCACAACGTCAGCGCTACTATAACCCATCAACTTGGCGATTTCCTCTCCCTTTAGTTTCTTTCCAGTCTCATTGAAATACGTGTAAGTAAAAATCTCCTTACAAGGCGGTCCCATTATCTCAACGATCTTGCGAACCAATGCAAAGACAGCTTCATTGTTCAGTTCTTGATCAGTTGAAAGCTCGATAATAGGGTCAATGCTTACTCCGGATACCACAGGCTTAAAGAGCATTTCCATCTCATCTTGAGGAGTATCGTTATCTTGAGTTATTCTCTCAATAGGATCAAAATCAACATATCTTCTCTCCCCTCTTTCCATCTCGAGTAAAGTCAGTTTTCCTATACTGGTCAAGTATGTTTCCAAAGACGCTTTCAGCTGATTAATTCCTCCATCTTTGCTTTTGATGAATATCTTCCCGCTATCTACAAACATCTTTCCTGTCATTATCTGATCATATAGCTTAATGCACGAATTCTGATAAAGGTCATCAAGATAATCGCCACTTTCCTGAAAGCGATACATTACATGATTAGCGACTATTTGTTCTGAACATCTGGAACGAAAGAAGCCAAAGAACTTATCCCTATACTTTTCACATAAGGAGGAGAAGGCCTGATCATCGCCTTCAAAAATTCTCTCGATAAGGTGTGGCTCCCTGTTGAATAATGGCATAATCCCTTTCTTTTCTGCAAATATACGAAATTGTTGCATAGCCACTGATAGATACTGACCTTAAATAAACAATTCTCTTATTAACTGATTACTTCTTCTGGTTTCTTTTCATAAAGAGTAGAAAACCTCTAAAAGAACAAAACAATGAAGTACGAAGTAATCAACAGAGAGTCGAAGAATACTCCTTATTTGCTGAAAGTCAGCATTTACTCTGAAGAGTTTGAAATTGAGGGACACAAGTGCAAGTGTCAAGAGTACGTTGAGCGTAGCCTCTCTTGCCCTAGCGGCAAAGATGTCTATCTCTCCTATCAGGATGCGGAGAACGCACTACGACAGCGTGGGGCCGACAAGAAGAATAAGAAGAGGGTATATCGATGCTCTATCTGTGGTCACTATCATCTCACTACCAACGACGGTGCCGGCAAACGCAAGAGAAAATATGACAGGTGCAAAAGCGAAAGGGGCCTCCAGCAGGTAATGCTCAACTATTCTGAATCCGAGCTAAATCACCTGAAGGATAAGAATGCCCATGCTTTCAACTTGAAGGCATTCCGCAATAAGATGGCACTTAGCGCGATGATTTAAGATCTGAGTTTTGCAACTATTTGTACTAAGAAGTCTCTGTCTGCGGCTTAGCCGGGCGGCCACGCCTGCCCTTGGTTGACTTCCTGGATGTGTATGTCGGACGGCACCCTTCCGGGATTTCGAAGCCAAAGGCGTCGCAGATAGTCACCTGATCTCCTACGAACGGAGTGATGAACTTGCGGCGGCCGTCGTGCTCGATGCAGCGGATGGTCTGCATCCCCTCGAGAATGGCCGCAATTGACGGGAAGGCCTTCGTCAGCTCCGGTTTAGTGCCGCGGATGTGCCTGATGTATGATGCGAGTATCAGGGCCACAAAACAAATGAACATCCTTCCATGCTTGGAAGACTCCGTACATACCATCAGCCGGTCTTCGCCCAAGGGCCCTTTCTGCAACATGAAAGTCTTCTCCTGCTCGTCCCGCATTCCGTACCGGCTCTTCGCCTCCATGGGGTCAAGGTCGAGACCGAGGGTCTTGCTGGCAAAGAAACCGCTTGTGAGCGTATGCACGGAGGGCGTCTTCACTACACGCTGCCACTTCCCGATATGGGAATAGGTGCGGCTTTCAAGAAACAGATAATATGCGAGGGTGAGCGCGTCCTGGGCCATCTCCATGTTGCCGTCAAACACTTTCCGGAGGTCATCCGTCAGGCCTGTCTCCCTGGCGACGTTGTCCAGAAACCAGGTGGGACCGTACATCCTGTCGAGGTCTCCGCCCTCGTACTCCACCGCGCCCCGATGCCCGGTTCCGGACAGGGACTTGAATTCGGACAAGTCCCATTCGGCAGGGAATATCAACTTACGGCGCTCTTCGATAGGCGCATAGAAGTATGTCGAGTTTGGATGAAACCTCATGTCGTCGTCAACAATGCCCCAGTGCTTGTGCGTGTAATGCTTCTTGCCGTCGTCATCAACAGTGAAAGGCTGGGTGGATGCGTACTTCCGTCCTCCATTGTCATGGATGCTTACCTTGTATATCGTGCTGGCTTTGGCCGGCCTTCCTGTCCTCATGGGATTTGCTATAAATATTAGTACGGATGTACTAAATATAAATGACAACTCCAAACTGCCGAGTGCTTATTTTCAGCATTTTACGATTTATTAGTACAAAGTGCTGCAAAACTCAGATTAATCAGTGTCGTACATAGAATCAACCCTCATCCGTTCTCTTTCAATATCTTGAAGATAATCCGGCAATGGGCATAGAATTATTTTAATATAACTTGGTGTTATGCCATTGTTTTTATGGTACTTCATCTTATCCGCCAATATTCGCGCATAGAAACGCTCTCCGACAACGACCTCTCTGAAAACTTTCTTTCTAACAATAATCGAACTACTATAATATTTCCCCTCAAACTCAACATCATAATACAAGGTTCCGTCCCACTTTCGTGTTATAACGGCCACAGCGTCTTGCCCATAATGGTTAATTCGATATGAGTTGTAACCCTTCCAACTATAATACATTACACCCCATATCAATACAACCGGAACTAAAACATAGATGACTATATTAAATATGACATTCCTCATGACACAACTTTATTTTACAAAACGCCTTCAGCCACGTTGCCACCACAATCCTCTCAGGTGGCACATCGGTTGAAAAACTGTTGCCTTAAGCATTGACTTTTTCAGCCGCGGTTCACTCTCATTCACGTCTGTGGCATAGTAACATGAAAGCGTTTTGTAAAAGTTATCGTACTTTCTTATATGGTGGAAACGTATCAATTCCACCGAGAGATAATAAGTTACCTTTGCGCAAAAAAGTAAATGGAATATTCTCAAAAACTGACATTTATGGCGCGACAGATTTCCACGGCAGAGCCAATATCAGAAATAATACCTTAGGCCGATAGAGGGTTGGATGGCGAGGTTGTAGGTCAGCACATCGGTCTTTACGTCATAATCGTTCAGGCCGACTTTCTTGATGTTGGTGAAGGAATAGCCCAGAGTCAGGAAGCTGACGGAGAAGGCGAAATGGGGAGTCGGGCGGAACTCGAACGCGCCTGGAGCCAATTCCACACCGTAGCCAACGACATTCTTGCTTACGTAGATGTCCCTGGTTTCGACCTTTACGCTCCCGACGGTTCCGAACATTGCAACCCCAGGCGTGAAATAGAAGCCATCCCTGATTTTTAGGTAATATGTCAGGTCGGGACCTACCAGAACCAGATTGGTGTTCTGACGAAGCCACCCATCACTGCTTTCATCATACGGATTGGACTCCAAAGCATATTGCACAGAGGCTCCGAGCCTCCAGTTGTCAGCGAAAAACCAGCCGAACTCGCCCCCGGCGCTGAAGGAGGTTGATGCCGGCGTTCCACTCTCCGCTGATCTGACACTTGAATATCCCCCAGAAACCCCGATTATACCTCCGATCGAGACCTCACCTTTCTTCTGTGCCGAAACGGAGCCGCAAGTGATAATGGCAAGAGAGGCACAAACTGTCAATAACTTATTCATAGTATTGAATATTAATATATTCCTTTAAAAGCACGATGCCTACGAGGCGGCTTGCAGGCTACAGATTCAACTTCAGTGTGAATGAAAGATCGATATGAGAAATATTCTCCTGTTTGTCCTTGTCCAGAGTTGTTTGAGAAGTCTTCACACCGTTCTGTTCCAATGTCAATGTGGTAAGCGTTCCTTCTATCGAAGACAGGTTGACACCTATTGACCACATCTTGTTCAAGGCATAATCATAGCCGATGTTGTACAACAAGCCCAGTGTGCCTCCTGTCAGTTTCATCTTTTCTATGACCATTCCTTTGTCACGATAGTTTATGTAACCGACACCGATATCCGCCGTGAGGGTATGCAAGCCGTTTCTGCTGGAAAACCTTGTGCAGAACATCGGGCCGATGAATGATATCTGTATGTTGTCTTTCAATTTACCAGTGACAGTGGTGCCGTTTTCGTCAGTGCCAGTCACCGTCGCGCCATTGCTGGCCGAGAACGCCTTGTAGCGAAGACCAACTCCCATAAACTCCTTGAAGAACCAAGTCGCATCGGCTCCATACACGAATCCTCTTCTAAGTTTCTTCGTGTAGGATTTGAAGTCATCTGACACGTCATTGCTGATCTTGCCGAGTCTGAAGCCACCTCCTCCCTCAAGGCCGAATCTGAATTTTGAATATTCCCGTATAGGTTCCTGCTCCTGTACTTGTTCCCGTTCCTGTTCCTGAGCGGAGATGATGCCGCCTGACACAAACGCCAAAGCAGCGATGAAAGTGATGATTCTTTTCATTGTAATATGATTAATGATTCTATAGGCAATCTTTCAACAATGCATTAATGGTTTGCGATTTTCTAAATCCGCGAATGTCCGTTTTCTTGCATTAAAGGTAAACAAAAAACTCAAAATAAACTGAATCTTGAGGTTCGGTCCCCGGCCGAATAATAAGAATACTCTATGGCTGTCTGACCATTAACTGACAGACACATAAAGGATAGAAACAAAAAGGCTACTACTATAATTCTTCTATACATAATCTCAAAATTGATACAATCTCTTATTTTCTATTATATCTAGGGCACATTTTGATATCTTTCATTCGTTCATCCGGGGGATAACTTATTTCCAATTGATTCTTGTCATTCAGTAAATTACGCATATCTTTTGTGGTCAAATCATAACGATAATAATATTCATCAACCTCCAAAACCTTCTCGGAATCATTTCTGTTATAGACAAAGACTCTAACGGTATCATACGGGGACATCTCTTCCAGAGTAGTATAATTACTATATAGTTGAGATTCATCATATGGAAAAACCGTACAACGCGCAAAAAGAGGTCTAGCCGAAGTGACTGTTGTGTCATCAATATCAATGTCAAACATATCTCCACAAATAAATGGATAATAGCTCATTGGTTTGATTGGGAAAAGAAACTCAACTTCATCGGCAGAATTATTGACAAAATTATACCAAACACCATCTTTACGGACACAGGATTGAATAACAACCGCAAGGGCGACCGCCACTATGAACAACATTTTTCTCATAACTTTAGCTATCTCACAATCAAACAATTAAAAAAGGTAAGAACACTGTTGCCCCTTTCCCCTATGCCAAATCATATTCTCTAATCCGATGAGCGGCAACTTCCCCACACCAAACATAATAGTTATTCTCCTAATACACTCGTTATATACACAAACATCCTATCGCATTTTGACTTTTTCATACGGTGGAAACATATGAATCTCTGACATCTCCTCCGTTGGCGGGTAAAATATTCGACAGTTTAAACGAGCCAGATCCTCTTTTGAAAAATCGTAACGCTGCAAAACCATATAGTTTTGTACAACTTCCTCCCACGTATTATTTTCAACAACTTTTGAATCAAACATAAAGAAAGACACCGTATCACAGTTCCATCTTCGGAACAATCCATCAATATTCTCTATTCCATAATCGATACGCCCGTAGTTTTGCCCTTCTGAATCTTTTTTGAGATGTAAAAGGACTAACTCTTCCGCAGAAAAACTAATGGCTGTGTCTTTCTTACAAGGTATTCCTTTTTCTGGAATATAGCAATATACCGCATCAAATTCTCCCCGCAAGTAATAATCAAACACAACAAACTTGTCACAACCAAGCAATATTGCACAGCCTAATAATAAAATTAACTTTCTCACAATTAAATTCGTTTGGGCAAATGTATATAAAAGATCCTCTAAAAACTCAAAAGAGGGCATTTTGGGCGTTACAGATTTCCGCAGATTCGGGGTATCGAGAACTCTATTTTTCAACGTTTTACAAATAGATGGAAGCAATCGTCAAAAACGCCCCATCTATAAGTCGCTGATTATCAATACCCCCCCCTAAAACAATTCAACCTGTAACGAAATTATGCGAACAATCGGTACAGAGTCTCGTTTGGGCCGGCATAGCCGTTCAATTTTTCACGAAGGCGATGCTTCTTCACTCTGACATTCTCCTTGGAAATGTCCATCAGGAATGAAATTGTAGAGGTGTCAAAGCCTACTATCAGGTAACAGATAAAGCGGATGTCATCATCTTTCAACTTTGGAAAGTCGGATCTGATCTTGGAGACGATGTCATCAAGGTCAGCGTTTATCCTTGCCTCAAACTTTTTCTGGCCTTCCGATCCGCTGGCGATCTCCTCAAACAAGGCTTGGGTTGAGGATATGACATCGTGGTAGGCTTTCTCCTTTATTGATTCAAGTCGATGCGACGATGCGGCATCATAGTACTTTCCTATCTCGTAGAACCGCTTTTGATAAAGGGAAACGTACATATCACGCAATTCTTTGATCTTGTCCCGCTCACGTTCATTGCGTGATTTCAGATCAAAAATATCCTTGTCCCTTTCTTCTTTTTCCTGCTTAGCCCTGTTCCTTACCGTTTCCAAAAGCTTCTCGGATTCTTCCACAGCCTGAGCCAACCTGTCTTTTTCACGAATCAAAGCGGTTTTTCTTTTCATAAAGATGACATAGAGCAAAGCAATTATCATTAAACCTGTAATGAGAATTATGATGCTTCTTTGATTGGATATTGTAGATTTTTGTTCAGAGACCTCAGCAGTAAGACGATAGTAGTCACTTTGAGCCTTGAAAACAGATTGAGCCAATTTCTTCTTAACTACGTCATTCTGATGAGACAACATACTTTTCAACAAAGCCAGGGCTTCTTCATTTTGTCCTTTACACTCCGCTATCCGGTATCTAATCTCCATCGTTTTTCCATTCGCTTCACGATTGGACAACTGTGAAAGAATATTCTCCGCCTCTGATTCCTTCCCTGCCAAAAGGAGAAGATACGCATATTCATAATACGACTCCAAACTAAGATTACCGCGATGTTCGGCGACATATTCAAGCAATTCAAGGTCCCTCTCAACATCTTGTTTCTCTTGATACAAGTCATTGCTGACCAGATCCTCCATAGCATAGAGGGCAAGCCGTGATGTCGAGTCCTTCCCGGAATAGACAAGCGAGTAAAGGCTGTCGGCCACATCAAACCGTTCATTGTTATGATAAGCCTGGGCCACTTTGTACAGCGATAGATCAAGATCCTTGTCACCTATTTTCTCAAAGCACTCATAGGCCAAGATAGTGTTTCTCAACTCTTCCTCATCATTGAAAGATGCGTTGTAAGCATCAGCGGAGGCAGCATAAATCAATCCTCTGTGGTAATAGTCATATTCACTCGATTCCCGCAAAGCCTGTGAATAGAAAATGACAGCGTTCGGATAATCCTTTCTGTTAGAATAAATACGTCCTAAATAATAGTAGGACAGCATCTTATCCTTCGGCGAGCCGAATTTTTCATAATAGGCCACAGTTGGTTCCAGAATTGACAAGGCAGTCGTGTCGATGTAGTTCTTGTCCAACGCCATTGCAAACAGCACAGAATAGCGGGCTCGGAGTGCCTTTGTGTTCAGCGTCAGCGAATCAACTTTCCTCAGAACCCGCAGGGCACTGTCCGGCCTTTCCTGAATGTAGGTCTCGACATCCTGAAGCAAAGACTTGGTCTGCCTGTTGTCGCAGGAGACTAATAAAAATGACATCAAGAGGAATATAATTACGAATCTGTTCATCTGTCAATAGTTACAAGTTACGGACTTTTAGAGGCCTACTAATATTCACCGTAAATTTATAAAGGTTAACGAAATAATCAAAATATTCAAGAATAGGTGTGAACTTTTTGACCTCCCAGCCGCATCAACGGCCGGAAGGTCACGTAATTATTTTCTTCTCAATAGAGAAGCAAGGGCTTGAATCAAAAGTCCTTCCAGCCGCCGCCGAGAGCCTTGTACAGATTGACCACGGAGAGATTCTCCTTCGTCCTTGCCTCGCTTAACTCCAACTGGGAGGCAAGGTACTTTCTTTGCGCGTCAAGGACATCCATATAACTGATCACACCGTTTATGTACTGGCTGTTGGCCAGCACGACATATTTCTTGGACGCGCGCTCCATCTCCACCTTCACGTCAGTGTTGGAACGGGCGGAACGGAAAGTCACGGTGGCGTCATAGACCTCTCTGAACGCCTGCATAACATCTTTCTCGTACTCCAGTCTTGTCTGCTCGTAGGAGGCCACGGCGGCTTTGAGGGCGGAACGTCGTTTGCCAAACTCGAAGACCGGTGAAGCCAGTGTGGCTCCGGTGAACCAGAACGGGGACTTCAGGAAATCCTTAAGGGCGTTGTTCTCCTCTCCGGCTCCAAGATTGATGGTAAAGGACGGGAACCTTTCGGCCATCGCCACGCCCACGCGAGCCTCCGCCGCCCTGAGAGCGTTCTCGGACTGCATAAGGTCAGGCCTGCGCCTGAGGATGTCAGACAGGACTCCGGACGGAACAACGGTCTTTAACATTTCCGATAAGGACAAACCTCGCTCCACATCCTTCGGATACGATCCGGTAATAAAACACAACTCACTCTCTTTCAATGCGATTTGTTTCCGAAGATCCGGCACCAAAGCCTCGGTGGAAGCCAATTCCACAAGAGCCTGCTGGTAAGGGATCTCAGATGTCAGTCCTCCTTCCGCACGGAGTTTGGCCTGATTCACGGACTTCTGCCTTGTGACCAAAGTATTGGTGACTATCTCCAGTTTCTTGTCCAAGCCCACCAGTTCATAGTAGGCGGAGGCCACACTGGCGATGACGCTCATCCTCACCGCTTTCTGAGCCTCGACAGTGCCGAGGTAGCCGGCCAGTTTCTCTTTCTTGGACCATTTCAGTCTTCCCCAGAAATCCACCTCCCACTGAAGCGAGGCCTTGACTCCGAATTCAGGTGAGTCCGGTTTCGGATCCGTTCCCCCGTAATTGCTGTGATCATTCTGCGCATAGCCTTTCACCGAGACGGAAGGCAACTGGGCGGATCTTTGCACACGGTACCTGTACTCCATCTCCTTCAGACGCTCCGCAGCGATGAGGATGTCTTTGTTATATTCCAAAGCCGCGTCTATAAGCTTCTGCAATTCAGGAGACTCATACACTTCCCGCCAGTCAAGGTCAGCGATGCTCCTGTCGCTCGAATCCTCGAAATAGGCTTTCGGCATCTCTCCGAGGTCCGGCTTATCGCAATACCTCGATGTGGAGCAGGAATCTAAAGTCAGGGAAGACACGGCCATGACTGCGACGACCGACAAGGCCTTTCCCGCCTTACGGAGTTTTGGTCTCCACTTCGAGATCCTTGATCTCAACTTGTAGATCAGCACGAAGAAGAACGGAACAAAGACGATTCCGACGGTTATGCCGGTGATCATCCCGAAGAACACTCCGATGCCGATGTTCCTGCGGCTCTCGGATCCCGGGCCACTGGCGAACACGAGAGGCAGCATGCCAAGGATAAATGCCAAGGATGTCATCACGATTGGTCTGAACCTCAGTTTTGCGGCGGTGACCGCAGCCTCTTCCAGATCCTTTCCGGCCTCAACCTCTTCTTTGGCGAACTCTACGATCAAGATCGCGTTCTTGGCCACAAGGCCGACGAGCATCACGAGACCTATCTGGAAATAGATGTTGCTCTCCATTCCAAGCACAGCCACACCGAGATACGCTCCGGCTATCGCGATCGGAAGCGAAAGGATGACGGCCACAGGAATGGACCAGCTCTCGTACTGGGCAGCGAGGAAGAGGAACACGAACAGCAACGCCAGCGCAAGCACGAGTCCAGTCTGCCCGCTCTCCTTCTTCTCCTGATAGGACATTCCGCTCCACTCCACTCCGATGTTGTCCGGCAGATGCTCCTCGGCGATCTCCTCAAGTATGGCAAGGGCCTCGCCGGAACTGGTTCCGTTGGCGGCCTCTCCGCTGATCGTGGACGAATTGTACATGTTGAACCTCTTGATCGTACCCGGCCCTGTCGTGAAATGCGTGGTACCCAGAGCATTTACAGGGATCATCGTGCCTCCCGAACTCTTCATGAAGAAGAGGTTCAGATTGTCGGAGTGGGCGCGGTACGGGGCGTCGGCCTGGATGTAGACACGGTATATTCGGTTGTACATGTTGAAGTCGTTGACATAGATCGCACCGGTGAACGCTTTCAGGGTCGCGAAGACATCGGCCATCGACAGCCCCAGAAGCTGGATCTTGTCACGGTCCGCATCGAAATACAACTGAGGGATGTCCTTTTGCATTCCGGAGGACAATCCGGTGAACTCTTTCCTCTTCATCGCATAATGAAGAAGCGTGTCCGAGGCGTTCTGGAGATCCTGATAGGTCGCGTCCCCCCTTGCCTCAAGCACCATCGAGAATCCGCCCGAAGTACCGAGTCCAGGGATAACGGCAGGTGTGCTGATGTACACCTTGCTCTCCGGATAGCTTGACAAGGAGTCTCTCACCATCGCTATCGTCTTGGACATATTAGTGACCTTGCGTTCTTTCCATGGTTTCAGGATCACCGTCAAGGTGCTGCTGGACTGCGCGGTGCCTATCCGGGGACTGGAGCCGGTGACATTGAGGACATATTCAACATCGCGCTGCCGGAGCAGAAAATCCATCGCGCGGTCCGTCACCTCTCTGGTCCGCTCAAGCGTGGCACCCGTCGGAAGCTCCAGCTCCACAGTGAAATAGCCCTGATCCTCCTTGGGGATGAAACTCTGCGGAACGAGGCGACCGAGTATGAATATTCCCACAATCGCGACGCCGAAGACAGCGAACATCCTCTTCGAATTGTGCAGCGCGAAACGGACCATCCTCGCGTAGAGCGAGGTTCCTTGCTCAAGCCACTGGTTTATCTTTCTGAACACGAAGTTCTTAGGCTTGTCATCATCGTGCGGCTTCAGGAATTTGGAACACATCACAGGGCTTAAGGTCAGCGCCACAATGGTGGAGATTATCACGGAAACAGCGATCGTGACTGTAAACTGCCTGAACAATTGGCCCGTAATTCCGGAAAGGAAACTTACCGGAACAAAAACGGCGCAGAGCACAAGCGACATCGCCACAAGGGCGCTTCCTATCTCCCCCATCGCCTTTTTTGTAGCCTCGTACGGGGACAGATGTTCGGTTGACATGATCCTGTCCACATTCTCCACCACGACGATGGCATCGTCCACGACGATTCCGATGGCCAGTATGAGGCCAAGCAATGTCATCATGTTCAGAGAGAAGCCGAAGATCAGCATCACTCCGAAGGTGCCGATCAGGGAGATCGGCACTGCTATTGCCGGGACGAGCGTGGCCCTGACATTCTGAAGGGAGAGGAACACCACGAGGATGACAAGGATCAAGGCTTCGAACAAGGTTCTGTAAACGTGATGGATGGACTCCGAGATGTAGGTGGTCATGTCGAACGGAATGTCGTAGGACATGCCGTCAGGGAAGCCCTTGCTGATCTCGGCCATCTCCGCCTTGACCTTGTCGGCGACCTCCACGGCGTTAGCTCCGGGAAGCATAAAGACGTTCATCACTGCGGCGTTGCGGGCGTTGATGCCGCTCTCGGTGTTGTACGACTGGGCCTCAAGCGAGATCCGGGCCACATCCCTGAGGCGGATGATTGATCCGTCCTCGCCCGTTCTGACCACAATGTTCTCGAACTGCTCGACCGATGAGAGACGGCCCGGAGCCGTGATCGGGATGGTGACATCCACATCCGTGATCGGCTGCTGCCCGAGCACTCCGGCCGCGGCCTCACGGTTCTGATCCTTCAGAGCGTTCTGCAGATCCTTGACCGTTATCCCGAGGCTGGCCATCTTGTCCGGCTGTACCCAGATCTGCATCGCATAGTAGCGGCTTCCCACGTTCGAGACAACTCCCACGCCAGGAACACGCCTCAAGCGGTCCTGAATATTCAAGGTTGTGTAGTTGCTGAGATAGACCTCGTCGAATTTCGGGTCATCCGACATCACGGTGATCGTCATAAGCTTGCTTGAGGACTCCTTCTCCACCGAGATTCCGTTCTGCACGACTTCGGCAGGAAGTCTGGACTCGGCCAGCTTGACCCTGTTCTGAACCTCCACGGCGGCGAGATCCGGATCAGTGGAGATGTCGAATGTCAATGTCGCCGAATAGCTTCCGTTGTTGGAGTTGCTTGACTCCATGTAGAGCATCCCCGGCGTTCCGTTGAGCGACTGCTCGATAGGTGTAGCCACGGCCTGCGACACGGTCTGCGAGTTGGCGCCGGGATAGGATGTCGAGACGCGCACGACCGGAGGGACAATCTTCGGGTACTGGTCAACCGGCAGCATAGTCAGTCCTATGAGCCCGACAAGTACGATTATTATGGATATGACAGTCGAGAATACGGGCCTGTCTATAAAGAAATCGGATTTCATAAGTTCGTGTCTATTAACATATTCCTTAAGAGCGAACCGCTTCCACCTTCATTCCGTGGCTCAGTTTGTGCTCCCCTTCCACCACAATGACCTCTCCGGGATTGAGGCCACGCTCCACGACAGTCGTGTTCTCCACTTCCGGTCCTGTCTGGATGAAACGCTTCTCCACGATGCCGTCATGTTTCAACACGAATATGAACGAGCCGCTCTTTTCGATGATGATGGCCTTGGTCGGCACCGCCACAGCGTTCTCCCTCACGTCCAAAAGGACTTTAACGTTGGTGAACTGACCCGGCAGGAGTTCACGGTCAGGGTTAGGCATCTCGGCGCGTACCGAGAACGTCCCTGATTTGGCGTCCACAAGAGGATCGGCGAAATCCACCAGCCCTTTGTACTTATAGACGGATTTGTCAGCCATAGTGATGGTCACATACGGATCCCAGTGCCTGCTGGTGTCCTTCTGGCCGAGGTTCACATTTCTGGCCTTTGATTTCTGGTAGTCAAGATCAGTCATCTTGAACTCCACAAGCACCGTGTCGCTCTTGACCACATTTGCGAGGAGGGACTGCGATCCCGGCCCGACAAGAGTGCCTATGTCCACATGCCTCTCGCTGATGTAACCACTAATAGGAGATCGCACTGTGGTGTAGCTCAACGCCAGACGGGCTTCCGTCAGATTCGCCTCGCTGACCTGCACGTCTGCCTTGGCGCTCTCATAGGCGGCGACAGCGTTGTCCAGATCAAGCTGGCTGGAGGCCTTCTGCTCGAACAAAGGCCTGATCCTCGCCAGATCCCTCTCTGCCTTAAGGGCCATCGCCTTGTTTTTAGTCACCAGTGCCTCTGCCCTGTCCACCTGAGCTTTGTACTGTTTCGGATCAATGATGAAAAGTATCTGGTCTTTCTTAACGTATGTTCCTTCCTCAAACATCATCTTCTCAAGATAGCCTTCGACCCTCGCCCGCACCTCCACGAACTGCTGGGCGCGGATCCTTCCCGGAAACTCCCCGTAGATCTCCACATTCCTTGTCCTGACCGTGTCAACGCTGACAACAGGAAGATCCTCCAAATGATGCTTTGGCCGGAGAACAATGATGACAACAGCCGTGGCGACAACAGCCACAGCGACCGCGCCAATAATGGCTCTTTTGTTAAGCTTGCTCATAGCGATCTTTTTTTGCGAACCAGGCTGCCCTGATCCCGTGTATTGAGGCATCGCCTCATCAAAGACCGTTCCAAATTAAATATAGGCCCGCAGTGTGTTCTTTTTCAGAATTGTACATAACCACTTTTAAAGATTGGATTTCAACCGACAATCACGGCGGGCACCCTCTTTCTTACAAAACACCTTCAGCCGATGTGCCTCTGAAGCCCACTCCAGCAGCACATCGGCTGAAAAACTATTGCTCTAAGCTTAGACTTTTTCAGCCAAAGCGTGTCCTCACCTTCTTCTATGGCACATTAACGTGAACGCATTTTGTAGTCGGTCTTCTCATACTTTTCTACAACTAATAATGCGAGGGATAATAAGCCACATATTCAACATCTTTCTATATCTATTATCGAAATGTTCTTCATTTTACCAATGGAGCGACAGCAACGACAGGTACAACCTCTCCGGAAACCGAGTCGATTACCGAGAAGGTCGGTTCGGATGATTCCGAGGCTGTCTCAACATTGATGATATACGATTGGCCTTGCTCTGCATCAAATGTGATCGCGTAATGAAGATGTGGACTATTGGCAGCCGCTGTCGCACCCGCAATCGCTCCGCCTATCGCACCGAACATTGCACCTGCAACCACAAGGCCGGAGGAATTGTCCTTCCACTGCTGGTGATGCTCCACCTCAATCGTCCTGCGTCCCGGGAGCACCTTGCACTTCGACGGGAATCCCTTGAAGTTGTTTCCCACCACCCTGTCATCAACCTTGCAGAGGTACGCTATCTCCCAACTATTCTTCTTGCCGACCGTCACGTTGTGTTTCTGCGAACTGACCACTGCCACGGTCATCTCTGCCCGACCATAGTAACCTTTTGTGCTTGCGCACGAATTTAATATCGCCACCGATAATAGCAATACAATTATTGACAGCAAGATAGTTATCAACTTATTGGGAATTATTTTCATTTCAAAAATCGAATTATTGTTCTTTTCTCTTTCTAGTACCTTCAATAGCCTCTACTGAATATCGTCTCTATATGTCACCATCATAAGGAGGAAGGCACCTATATTTTTTAAGAAAGAGTTCGTCCTTCTCGTTCCTATGATCGCGACCCTTTAGGATACCTTCCCAATAGTCTATACCACGTTCCTGCTCGCCACGGTAATACATAGCCACTGCGACAGGAGCCCCTTCCGCATTTGCATATTTTCTCTTAAGGATAGAATCCGAAATATCTTTCCAATCGTGATTACGCACAAAGAAAGGCTCTGCATAGTCAACTATAAATTGTCTTATCTCGTCACACAATTGTTTGGGATCTCCATTTTCAGTATAATACATCCATTGAATCACTTTTGGTTCAGGCAAAAGGTCTCCACACCATAGCCAAAGCAGACTCTTGTAGCCATCAGTCTTTTCATATAATTCATCAATCAAATCTACAAGTTCTTTCAAGTAAATCCCCACAATAAAGCTAACAGACACAGCCTTGCCTGAATAAGGTTTAAAGAAAAAATGGATGGAATCCTCCAATCCTGGAGTTACTTCTCTCATATAATGTCCGGATTTTCTATCTTTTTTAAACCCAAGACTTTTGCACATTACATCAATGTTTTCTTTAATGCTGTTTCCTTTTGGTTTCATAATATTAAAAATAATAATGAAAGATTATAAAATTGTAATTTGTTACTTGCGTACCGACAGAATATCCTGTTGTTGACATCATCATTTCCGCTTTACCCCCATGAAAAACCACCGACGGATGCTGATTCATAATCTGTGGATAATTTATCATTTGGTTATGTGTATATCTCGCATTCAAACCAGTCTTGGTGGCACTCCTGCTTTCAATATCTCAATCGGGAAATTATTTTTTACTAGAAAGTGTTGCAAGAATTCATATTCCTTTTCAGTCAACATTATCTCATTCATAGTATTCTTTCATCAGAATTTTATTATATAATTACCTTTTTCTCAGCAAAATACATCCTATTTCACTTTTACTCTACTAAAACAGAGTTCTTCTATTCCTGAGTCAATCAAGTCTCTTTTAATCTCCTCATTTACATAGATTTGAGTCGTGATCTGCCAGAAACGATTAGGACTATGAATAACAGATAGATTCTTTATCTTTTCCTTGTCAAAACACGGCTTCAAGACAATTCCCGATACTGGCACATAGACACTCTCACTGACATTCAAAATGTCCAGTTTTCTTGTAAACATCGGAATATAATACTTTTGGGAGATGTCTTTTCCATTGATAGTGATGCTCTTCCATTCTATATATTCTGAGCCAGTCAAATGAGATGCAATTATTGACTTCATCTTTTCTGACATTACTGGCCAAGCCAAACTATTAGGCTGATAATCATAAAAAACATCACTAACCTCTCCTACTATAAGTTTAGAGGCTACAAAAACATCCCGTAGTTCTAATGAGAACGGAACATCATCTCTATTTCTCATCTCCTCAATTAGATAATGCGAAACAGGTGTCCCCTTAGGAGCATAGGCAACCGTTGAGACTTTATCGTTATTTGCTGATATCCAATAATAGTTCATAACTAATACCTCCATCCTGATTTTCTTAGAAGTTCAGGATTATCTAATACTACTTGTTTTATATATACATTAAAAAGTTCCAAAAAACGTTGTTTATCCCCTGCTGCTTCAAAGTCAATCTTACAATACTATCGTTATTTAAACAGGTACATTGTTGTTCTTAGTTAAGACCAAGCTGCCTGACGAATGTAGAGCTTGCTTGGTACTGTACGGTTGATTCCTTGGTGACGACGGTGGTAGTTGTAGTTGCCAATAAATCTCTTGATTTCAAAGAACAGAACCGCGCCGTTTTCCTCCGGCTGGATGTAAATATACTCGTATTTTATCGCTTTCCAAAATCTTTCTATCCGGATATTGTCTTTAGCACGGCCGCGGCCGTCCATGCTGACCTTCATTTCAGAGTGCTGAGAGCAGGCGTCAGCCCATTCCTTGCCCGTAAACTGGCAGCCCTGATCGGAATTGATTATTTCCGGTACTCCATGCCTTGAAATGGCTTTTTTGAGTACCTCTATGCAATTTGACGTATCGAGTGAGTTGTGCAGGCTCCAGCCTACAATGAAGGCCCGCAGTGTGTTCTTTTTCAGAATTGTACATAACCACTTTTAAAGATTGGATTTCAACCGACAATCACGGCGGACACCCTCTTTCTTACAAAACACCTTCAGCCGATGTGCTGCTGGAGTGGGCTTCAGTGGCACATCGGCTGAAAAACTATTGCTCTAAGCTTAGACTTTTTCAGCCATAGCGTGCCCTCACCCACTTCTGTGGCACATTAACGTGAACGCATTTTGTAATCGGGAAAGGTTTACGGCTCCGACGGGACGGAGTTTTAGCGGCAATATTCGCAGTCCTTTTAGAGATAGTCTGGTCTACAAATGTTCGTGGCATCCAAAATGCTGATTATCAAGGAAAAAATGGATTACGTGGTACTCCAAAACGGCACCAGATGATCGGTCTTATTCCTCATTTTCAACTGGTTAAGTGCCACACGCAATCCTCATCATCAGAACTGGAAGTAGATGAACGACTGTAGGTCGGCGGTGATGAACTGGCAGATGATGAAGACGGCGAGGACGCAGACGAGGGCCATCAGCGGGAGGGGCATCGAGGCGAACCAGATGCGGTAGCGGCGCTTGAAGTTCTCGGGGAGCCAATGGATGACCATTCCGAAGACGAAGACGAGAATCACTCCGAGGTGCTGCTGAGCCATCTGCGGGATAAGGGACAAATCCCAGTCTCCGCCGATGCGCTCGACCATATTCTTTGCTGTGCTCCACGCTTTCTCGTTCGCCTCGGCAGGGTTCAGGTTGGAGCCGCTTCGGAAGAAAAGGCGGGTAAAAGTAATGAATATGAACGTCATAGCGACCGCCCAACCTGTCTCAAGCCACGAGAAAGCGGCCTTGAAGCGACAAAGATGATAGAGCATCCGCACGGCCGCGCCTATGAATATGATCAACGTCCAGACGAAGAACATATTGAACACCGAAGCCGGGACCGTGGTCTTAAGAATATAAAAGGCCATGCAGACGAGACCTATGACGAGCGTCCTGACATAGACATTGCAGCTCTTCCAGAACCTGTAGATCAGCATTCCTAGGCCGTTCAGACCGCCCCAGATCATAAAGTTCCAGCTGGCGCCGTGCCAAAGGCCGCCAAGGAGCATCGTGTCCATCCTGTTGATGTCCGAGATGAGTTCCTTGCGGTATTTCTGGCAGAAGGTTATCAGGATAGCCAAAACGGCGGCGATCACGAGAACGACTCCGAAAACCCACCAGTTCTTGGCCAAAGCCGAGGCCAGGAAGGCGATGCCGAGGATGATGGCGTACGAGCCGAAAGTGCCATTGCGGTTGCCTCCAAGCGGGATGTAAAGATAGTCCTGAAGCCATTTGGAAAGGGAAATATGCCACCGCTTCCAGAACTCTCCGGCGTTGCGGGCCTTGTACGGAGAATTGAAGTTCTTCGGCAGATAGAAACCCATCAGCATAGCGACACCGGTGGCGATGTCAGTGTACCCGGAGAAGTCGGCATAGACCTGAAGCGAGTAGCCGAAGAGAGCCGTAAGGTTCTCGAAACCGGTGTAAAGCAAAGGGTTCTCGAAAACCCTGTCGCAGAAATTCACAGCCAGATAGTCGCTCAGAATCAACTTCTTGGCAAGTCCGTTCAGAATCCAGAAAATCGCGATACCGAACTGTCTGCGGCCAAGGAAGAACGGTTTGTGAAGCTGAGGGAAAAACTCTTTGGCGCGCACGATCGGGCCGGCCACAAGCTGAGGAAAGAAACTCAAGTAGAAGCCGAAATCCCAGAAGTTCTTGATCGGGCCGATTGTCCTGCGTGAAACATCAACCACATAGCTGATCGCCTGGAAGATGAAGAACGAGATTCCGACCGGAAGGAAGATCGAGTCAACGCTGAACGCCTGAGAGCCTGTCAGTTGGTTACCCACAACCGCAAACCAGTCTCTCACAATGAATTCCGTTCCGAAAAGATTGTTCACGACATCGGTCAGGAAGTAGGCGTACTTGTAGTAGCAGAGCAGCGACAGATCCACGACAACGCTCAGAACCACAATGGCTTTCCGGCCAAAGTTTCCTTTCACACCGGACAGAGCGAAACCTGCCAGATAGTTATAGACAATCACGAACCCAAACAGAATCAGGAACAGTCCGCTCGTCTTGTAGTAGAAAAATAGGCTGACAAAGAACAGGAAGGCATTCCGAAGCACGACCTTGTTCTTGAAAACGCACAGAAAGGCCAGCACGATGGCGAAGAACGCCCAGAAATAGAACTGGGTGAACAACAACGGGTGAGCCTGATCAAAAGAGAACAGGTTCTTGAAAAAGTCAGCGGCAACGTCCCAAAATCCCATCACTTACCTTTCTTTAAATGTTCCACATACTTATCCATCAACGCGTTGAACAGCAGGTCTCCCACCAGTTCATAGCCCTTTTCCGTAAAATGAATCTTGTCCCTCTTGGCGAGGCCGGCCTCTTCCCATTTCCTCATCGAACCGAGTCCCCCCATAATGTCAAACAGATCCCAAACGCCTGCGTCACAATCCTTTCCGAGCCTCAAAAAGCTTTGCTCAGCCAACTTGCCGTTAGAATTCACGACATAGCCTTTACGGCGTATCCTCCTGAAACTGTCGTTGTTGGAGACGAACAGCAGAGCGCAGTCGGGATTCACCGAACGAATCTGCGACACAAGCACCTTATAGCGCGCGACAAAATCATCCACAGAAAAATTCGCGGCGGTCGCATCATTGATCCCGACGGCTAAAATCACCAGATCCGGATTCACCAGCCTCAAATCATTCATCAGATCCGGGCACTTTGAATATGACCCGAGCGAAGCCCCGTTCACGCCGATTCCCGTCACGGAAATGCCAGGGAAAGGGTTGTCCAGGAATATTCCCGTCAAGGTGAACTCGCCTTGTCCCTTGGTCGCGATCTTGACGGAGTCCGCAAACGCGGGAAGGCCGAAAGACCAGCAGGAATCCGCCCGGCACCCTTGCAGCGTGTCACCCTTAGCCAAAACCACCACCGGAACTCTCTCTCCTGCTGATGAATATCCAAGGACCTTCACTTCGTTGAACCGAAACGTCGGATCCTGCGGTTTCGGATCCCTGGCCACAGTGGTGACCATCACCGAAGCCTTGTCATCCGACGCGCTCAAGGATATTCCAGTAAGTCCAAGCCTATGATCCGGCTCCCTTTGGACATTCTTCGTCACCTTCCAGGACCCTTCGTAACTTGTCGTGAAACTGCTTGGATTGTTCGTGTGGGCGGCGGAGAACGGGAAAACCAGTCCCCTGCCCCCGTCCAAAGCCGTTCTCAAAGACAGAAGGTCGTTCCGTAACTGCCGCGTCAAAGTCCCAGCCTGCACGTGAGACCCCCCGATGTGCATAATCCTAAGGTTGCCTTTACCCAGAAAAAGCACGGAATCCATCTTCTTGAAAAGCCTCTCAAAGGCCGAACTATCCCCCTGAAACCCAATCCGGTTCTTCTCGAAACGCGCGAAATCATATTCAGGAACCGCCTTCCGCAGCGACTGTCCCCAAAGGGTCGCCGGAAGCAGCAAAAAGAGCAATGAATATGTCAGGAAACGTCTCATAACTCTGTCTTTGTCAAGGTGTCAGGCACGGCGGGACGAGGATTGAGACTGTCCCGCAGGTCGCGCAGATATATTCCCACAGCCTCGTCTGAAAGTTCCTGGCGGAGCTTGTAGAAGTCGTGGTAAAGAATGAAGGACTTGGCGAGCGCGTTTCCGATCTCAAGCGCTCCTTTGTGTGTGAAATGAATATGATCGGGGCCGGCCAGAGCGGGATTGTGGCTCACCCATTTCCTCATCGAGCCTGGGCCTCCCATCACGTTGAATGTGTCCCAGTAGGCCACGCCGTTCTTCAGACAGTTAACCTTCAAGGAATCATTAAGTTGCGGCAAAAGCGGCCAGGTTATCAGATTCCCGTCCTCGCTCTTGCACATGTCCGCCGGGCCGATGAACATCAGCTGGGCCTCCGGAGCGACCTCCTTGAAGTAGTCGAACTGCATCACGATCTTCCTCACGTAAGAGGAAATGGCCTTCTTCGAGGCTATTCCAGGCATCGCGTTTCCGCCGAACTGTAAGATTATCAGCCGAGTGTCCGTCTTCGCGAAACTCTCTTTCATCACCTGGCGGTTGATGGACGAGAATATGAATCCGGCGCATCCACGCAAGGCGACGTTGTCAACGGTCACGCCTCCTTTTCCGTCCAGCATTATTCCATAGATCTCAGCGTTGCCGGAGAAATTGATTGAACCCTTCTGGACATCGCAAGGCAGATTCCAGGTGACCATCGAGACTCCGGCCTTGGCAGAGTCGATGACGGTTGTCCTTACCGGCAACGTGTCGCACCTCAGTGTCATCCCGAACCCTGCTGAGTTTTGCCCCAGAAGCACGGAAACCTTTGAGATCGACTTGACCAACTCCTGGGAATATCTGTTCTTGGTTCTTGTGAAAGTGAACGTTCCGTTGCCGGAAACGTCAGTGAACTGTGTCAGAGGCCCGTAGCGCTTGTGCGAGGCCTTCCTTGTCAGCGAGTCCCCCACCATGGCGTAGCGCGTGAGGCTTCCGGAAGCGTTCTGCGAGAGCGAGACGGTCGGAATCCGTTGGATCATCGGCACCATTCCCGGCCCGGATCCCCCGAAGCGTTCCTGAAGATCCTGTCTCAGCACAGCCGAGATCCTGTCCATTTCCAATTGGGAATCACCATAGTGCAGAATCCTGACGGTGCGGCCGGAATCTGCCGCCGCGGCCATCTCCACGAACAGCGAGTCGAAGAACGTGTAGTCATCATCCGGCAGGCAGATGCGGTTTGGATTCGAGGTGATGTAGTCATAGTAGTAGCGAAGGGTATCTGTCGAGCCTTCGACCATCTCGTAACTTTTCTGCACGGCAAGAAGCACGGAATCCACATTCACGTCCACCGTGCTGTCCTGAAGGTCGGCAAGATAGCCCTGGTAGGACGGGAACCTCAACTTCAAGTCTCCTACCTGAACGCCTTTCGACGGATATACGAACCAGATCGCGGAAAGGATCAGGAAAACGGAAAGAAAAAACAAAAGTACTTTATATTGCTTCATAATGACTATCTGTAAATCACCAGTTTACGTCCCTCACGGATCATATCGCTCCTTAGGTTGTTCCATCTCTTCAGGTCAGAGACCTTGACCCGGTATCTTGCCGCGATTCCTCCCAGCGTGTCGCCCCGACGGATAGTGTAGGTAATCCTGTCGGTGTTCGCCGCCTGCCTCTTCCGCAGCGAGTCCAGCCGGGCCTTCCTAAGCGCCGCCTGCTCCTGCAGGAACGCCAGCCTCTCCGCCTTCCTCTTGGCCGCCAGCGACCCTATACGCTCAAACGCGGCCGGAATATTTTCTGAATATTCCTCCTCAGCATTTCGTAAACTCCTAAGAATCGGAGCGTTGGCAAACGCCGTGGAATCCATCGCGGCCAGCGCCGTCGGACTTGTGGCATAAGCCACTATCGACATATTCCAGTCGCCATATTCATTGAAAAGCTCCTGCAGGCGGTCGAGTGCTATCACGGTGGAAAGATAATCATCGAAGCGAACATCCGTAGAGTCCAAATCACAAGAGCTTCTACCTATCAAATTGCTTGCTACGCCTCGACCCTGTTCCGTCCTCACCACCTCTCTGTCATTCGTCATCAGCACCTCTGCCACATCCCCGGTTCCTTTATCCGATTCGGTTGCGGTTTTCCGACAAAGTGCTTCCCCCCTGATAGCGTCCAGCGCCGTGAGCGACCATATTCCTTCCCTCCCATCGTCCGCCCGCTGGTCCGCAAGCGCCAATGGCAGGAATAGGACCCGCTCCGGCATATTCCTGCGCTCCAGTTCCGTCCGCAGCGAATCGACAAACTCAGGCGTGGCGCACCACCCCCGCAGCCCGCTCCCCGCAAGCAGCGCCACGCCAATGAATATGCATCTGAAAAAACCTCTCATCTGACCGTCTTTACACTTTTTGACAAATTTCTCTGAGATCTCCCTCAAAACCAACCCCTATCAAACAAAAGTTCAAAGATACGAATTTTTGCCTCTATTTCCTGTCGCCGAACAGCAACTCAATCTGACGGTCAAAATCGGACATAATTTCACGGTCTTGAATGACCCGGAACTTATCATATTCAGTAAGAGCCTTCTCTACTGCCTGCTCGTGCGTCACCCTGCCGGCATCGGGAAGTATAGGGCGGTTGTTCAAGTCCATATACTTCCGCAAAAGACCAGACCAATCTGCCATAGTCATCAGGATATGATCCTCTGCCCTTTGTTCCGCGATGTCAATGAAAGCATTGCTCAGTCTGTTCAAGGAATCAACTTCCTTTTCACTCAGGTAGTTCTTGGCCACAGTCACATCCGACTTGACGACTCTGCCATCGGGAGCATTCTTCCAAGTAGTCAAGCCCATATGAGGGCGTTCCGCATCGGCACGATCATAGATAATCTCTGCCGCAGTCTGCTTAGTGACAGCATAGTGCATCATATTCTGCACCATCTTGAAGAACAGACGTGTCTCTTCAGAATCCCTGTCGTAATCGGAACTACATTCACTATAGATGTCTGTTATCTTCTGATAGTAACGACGTTCGCTGAGGCGAATCTCTCGTATGCGGTCAAGCAAGTCATCAAAGTAGTCCGCTCCAAAGACATCCTTCCCCTTCAGTCGTTCATCATCCAGTACAAAGCCCTTCGTGAGATATTCTTTCAGCACACTCGTAGCCCAGATTCGAAACTGTGTCGCCTCGTAGCTGTTCACCCGATAGCCAACCGCAATCACCACGTCAAGGTTGTACATCATCACCTCTCCAGACCATTTGTCCGAAGGTATTCGAATTTTTCTAATCGCGTCGGACAAATGGATCTCTCCGCTTTGGTTTATCTGGTCAAGATGGTAGTTGATTGTTGGAACAGTCACCCCAAACAATTCCGCCATCCTCTGCTGTGAGAGCCAGAAAGTATTTGTGTCGAAGATGACCAGCACTTGTACTTTGCCTCGTCCTCCCTTGTACATAAGCACGGATGACTCCATACTCCTCACCGCCACATCAGGAGTCATCGTCGAGCTGAAATACTGCCGCGCCACCTTCACCATCTCCTTCTTCTGGTCGGCGTTCATCACCACAGCCATACAAGCGGCACGAGAAAGCCGAATGCTTGTCACCTCTCTGACCGCCCCACTGCCCAATTCCGCCATCTCGGTAATCTCCACGAAATGCTCTCCCAGATGGTAACCCTTCCGCGAAGCCCAAGCCTGCGCCTTGGCAATGACACGCTCGAAGTTCCAGTACTTGCCATACCCCATCACCCGTGCCAACTTACGTGAGTTCCACCATTCTCTCCCATCGGCATCCACCTCCCGCAGCTGCTCGAAAGGCGACTGCAACTCGGGAATATCGTTGGTATTTTGAGTTATATCTGCCATAATTATTTTCCTAATTTTCTGCCGCGTACTTAGTAATCATTAAAAAATAACTTAAACATTTTGTATATCTTTATGGTCTATATTTCTTTTCTCATCAGTCATGTGCCACCGGCA
>OLNF01000532.1_pt1 | contig 33580 bp, 28 predicted proteins | sample 1673061 | NCBI WGS metagenome assembly OLNF01 (sample SAMEA3136751, study PRJEB25190) | human gut metagenome
ACGCAGCAGCCACTGGGCTTTTTTTTGTTTTTTTTGTATTCAAGACCAATAAGTCCTTTCGTCATGTTGTATGCTTATTTCTTTTTAGCCATGTATTTCTTTAATAATACACCCATTCCGGCAAGTACTGCAACCCCACAGATGCCAATCGCAATACCTGCTGCAACAGGAAATCCTTTTTTCACTTTCCCCTGATTTATATCTGCGTCTCTGGAAAGAGGAGTCTCATCTTCGTCTAAATCCTGAATCTCCTGTGTTCCCTGTGGAGTCTGGTCTTCTTCAATTGTCTGGGTATCCTGATTACTATCTATTCCTGCGTCTGTATCAGTCGTTGTATCGGTCTCTGTTGTTCCTGCCGTTCCGGCATCCGTATCAGTCGTTGTACCGGCATCTGTGCCTGTTCCGGTTTCTGTCGTTGTACCAGCTCCTGTACCGGTTGTGCCCGTACCCGTTGTGCCCGTACCGGTTGTACCTGTACCCGTTGTGCCTGTACCAGTCGTTCTTGTTGTTGTTCCTGCGGATGTCGTAGCCGGTACTGTAATTGTTTCCACATTTGTTGTTCCCGGAACAACTGTTGTTACAGTTGTTGTCTCTCCCGGAATCGTTACAACCGTTGTACCGATTGGCGTATAACGGAAGGTAAATACATTTTCTGCGGAATTTTCTGATAACGTCTTTGTAAGCGCTAATGCCTGAGGAGTATATCCTTCCACATACTGATAAGCAACTACCGGTTTGTCACCCACATTTCCATAATAGGTATTGCTTGCAAGCAGTTCCTTTCCATCTGCATCCTGATAATTGACTGTATAAGCAACCTGATTTCCTTTGATTCCATAAGCAACTACATAATCGGCATCGCCTTTTACCGTAACACTGTATCTCGAAGCTTCTAATTCATCGGTTTCACTGTTATCACGTCCACTCTTACGAAGCCCTTTTACATAATATTTATCGCTGTTATTTAACGTTACCACACCATCTTTCTGTACATCGAAAGATACGAAAGCTCCGTATTTTAGATTGCTCATCACAATCTTACCTGCTCCGTCTGCAAATGTACCTTGATTTCCGGCATAGAATGTAACGGTATAAGTATATTCGTCATCTGCGAAAACAGAAAGCAGAGAACACTGAAACATCATGCAGAAAGCCACTACAAAAGTTAAAATCTGTCTTAACTTCTTCACTGTCCTCACTCCCCTTTCTCATCCTCGCGACGTCTCTTTACTGCCAAAACCGCGATAATCAATACCACAATTCCACTCACCAGTGCAATCGCACTAAACAATAATGCATGCATGGTATCACCGGTCTTTGGACTTGTCACCGCTGTTTTTCGGATTGTCGAAGATTTTCCGGTCATTGTCTTTTTGACTACTTTATTTTCACCCTTTTCCACTTTTGTCTTTTTGGAAACTTTTTCAACTGCAAAATTTAACTGTAATTTTGCAAGTGTATTCTGATATGCATTTCCCTGGGTTTCACCCTCAAGTCCGACTTCTAATTCAACTGTTCCTGTTTCATTCTTATCCAGACGATCCAGATAGAAATAATCTTCCATGGAATTTGTTGCCTGATGAAGACCTTCTTCTCCGCTTTTCTTATCCTCTCCACCTACCGTATCACTGTCATAAAGTACGGTTTCTTTACCGGAAACATCTTTATAAGAAAGTTTGTAAGTATAAGCTCCATTCTCCGCCTGACTTTCATCTTCCAGACTCTTTAGGATTTCATTGGACATATACCAGTCTGTCTGAATGCTTTCTGAGTTTTTAATTTTCACACCAATCTTCATGGTATCACCAGGAAGCATTCCATAAACTTCTTCTGCGATTTCCTTTGAGGTGAAGTTACTGTTTAACTTATCATTCTTAAAATCTACCGTCCAGTCTTTACTGCTTGTAATCTCTTCTGCTTTCGCAGTTGTTGCCGTGCCAAATGTCATAACAGCCGCCATGACCAGGCACAAAATATTCTTTTTTAACATATCGTGCACCTCCTGTGGCTACTGTAAGCTGATACTGTTTCCGTCTTCTGAGACTGTCACATCAATCCCCCATGCACTCTTGATTGCATCCTGTGCATTGTGAGTCTGTACGGCATCGGCTTCTGCATCAATCGTAAAATGATATCCATCGTATTCATAAATGGTTTTGATGGTCTTCTTTCCATCTTCTTCGGAAACTACCTGTTCCTTTACCTTTGTTCCGATAGAAGGGTCAACTGTTAATGTATCACTAATTGCCGGAGCGCTTTCTCCTGCCGGCAAAAGCCTGGTATAATAAAGTACGGTACGCTCTCTTGTTGTTGCACTTTCATCAATCACCCAGCCATTGTCTGTGAGCAGATTTAAATCAATCAAATCCGGAGAAAGTCTGGTATTTTTATTTCCGTCTGCGTCAGTCCAGCTCTTTGTAAGAATGACCCTTACAAATGTATCAATCGAGCCGCTGTTTTGTACGGTTAAGGCTTCATCGTAAGCTTTTCCAAGCGCAAATTTCTCATCTTTTCCAACCAGATTTTTAAGAAGTTCTCCATGTTCTTCCATCCACTGATTATCCTTGTCGTAATCTCTCTTACTGATTATTTCACCATTTTCTAAAAGGCTGATACCAATCTTGGAAACCTCTGCCTGCACTGCATAATTCTCACTGTAATAAGTCAGTGCCGCTCTTGTACTTCCCACGGTACTGCCAAGAATTAAAAGTCCGGCCACCGCAAACAGGAAAACGGGCTTTACAGAAAAGGATTTTTTCTTCTTTTTCATTACTCACCCACCTCCTCAGTCTGCGCAACATCTGCTTTCTTTGTCCAGTCTGCACTTGGATTTCCCTCTGCATCCAAGATAACAGGTGTACATTCTGAAACAACAATTACATTAAAATCCTTTGGAAGGTTCATGTTACTGATTTTTACCAATAATTCTTCGCTCTTTGCCCCAGGAGCTATAACATCAGAATAGTAATAATATCCGTCATCTCCCGGCGTCCATTTTCCACTCTCATCGGAGTAGACCAGTCCTTCCTGATACTGGCTTCCGGCAAATACTTTCACTCTTACATAACATTCGTAATCACCGGTATTTTCAATTTTGATATGCTTCGTCCAGTCACTGACCTCTTCATCCGGAATAACCTCGGTAAATCCAAGACTTAATTCCTGTCCACCCTGCGCTGTTACATAAGTGGTAAAGTAAGCCATGGCGCTTCCCACAGAAAGCCCTGCGGTAAGTGTAAGAGCTGCAGCAGTCAGACAAAGCGTTTTCTTATTCAACTTTTTCTTCATTGCTTAACCCCTCCCCTTATTCCTGTGCCTGTGTACTGTCCGTTTGCTGTTCCCAGTCCCAGACACCATCTTCGGCTGACTGTTTCTGGTCATCTGCTGTTTTCTCATTTGGAGTAAATTCAAAATGATTGACAACACTTGAACCTCCGTTTAATTTACCATCATACTGATTTTCAAATGCTGTGGAAACCATTTCATCCGCTACGATTTGAGTGGTCTGCTCTGCCTCTCCTGTTGCCTCATAACTTGAACCACTGTAAACTTCGGTTACCGTTATATTTGCGCCCGCCGGAAGTTCCTTTATCACAACACTCTTTGTGCCTGTTCCATCAAATACCATGGAAACTACATCACTGTAAACGATTTCTCCATTTACTTCTGCTTCAATATCAAATACAAACGAAGCACCTTTCATTGTCTCATTATAAGAAGTTAAAGTTTTATCGATTTCAAGGTCACCATATCGTTCCTGTTGGTCTGGTTTTAATCCTGTTGATGTATCATAAAGCCACTCGTCGCTTCCGGTTACATAATACTGATTATTCGGCAGGGAAATCAGATACGGTGTAAAACTGTAAGTATAATATGGAGACTGCACTTCTTCTGCCTCTACCAGATACATTCCGACTGAAAGCCCATCCACACTGCCCTTGCCTCCAATCAGATTATCAGAAGCTGTTGCCTCTGTCTGGTTTTCTTCTACTGCCTTCACTGCACTCTTGGCTTTCTCTTCCCATTCTTGTGCTGTTGTCTTACTGCTGATGGAATCCAGCTTCAATTCCTCAAATCCGGCTAAGGTCTGATACTCTCCATATTGATTCACATCTGCTACCTTATACATGCGAACCGGAATTGTCATATTCTCCCCTGAAAGTTCCGGATAAACCGCATCCAGCTCAAATTTCACAGAACACTGCCGGTCAGTTTCAATACTGATAGCAGCCTGAACTTTGGACATTACTACGGTGGAAAGTGTCAACACCAGAGCCAGAGCCAATGCGCTTCCTTTTTTTAGTTTTTTCTTCATCTTCACATTTCCTCCCCTCTGATAACAGATAAGTAACTATCCTGTACTGAAAAGTCTTTCTTATTCTTTTTTATTCCTTTTTGTGTTTTTTCTTTCCAGGTTTAATCAGGAACCTCATCAAAAGTATTACAAGTAAAGTTACCGATAATCCAAGTATCAGATAAATCATGTAGTAATTCTGAATTGATTTTAACATGGATTCTGCGGCTGTAGATTCTATCTCTTCCTCTCCGTTATACGGTACTCTTGTGCCACGGACCAAAAGTCTGTGAGAGTTTACACCGTACGGCGTACAGGTAAATAGCGTTACATAATCCTGACCCTCTTCAATCTGGAGAGCCTTTTGAAGCGTCTCATTGTCATCCTTATCCACCATATCTAAAATCTGGTCAACCTGATAAGCAAGCGTTTCATCCAAAACGTGAATATAAAACATGTCTCCACGTTCTAACTGGTCAATATCTGTAAATAATCTGGCACTCGGCAGACCTCTGTGCGCTGCCAGTACGCTGTGTGTGCTCTCACCACCGATTGGAAGCTTGGTTCCATTTAAGTGACCGATTCCTGTCTGAAGCACATCATCTGCTGTTCCATGATAAATGGACAGCTTTACATTAATCTTTGGAATGGATACATATCCCATGACACCGTCATTTCCCACATTTAAAATCTGCCAGTATTCGGTATTTTTAATATCGTCTCCATTTTCTCCAAAAACATCACCAAATATATTGTTATGGATAATCGTATCATTAAAAGCATTCGCTTTTTCCCATTCCTTTGTAAAATCCTCTTCTGCCATCTTTCCGATTAACTCTTCATAAGATGAAATCAATTGATTCTGCCGGTATGTATTCCACTGGTTAGAAACTGTCGGATAAATCAAGATTGCAAATCCCAGCAGGAACATTAAGCCAAACAAAATACCTGAAATTTTTCTCTTCATAATACATCCCTACTGTTCCTTTGATTTTCTCTTCTTATCATAACAATAAAGTATAAGGATAAAGCCTCCTGTTACTGCCAGTCCGATAACTACCCACAACCCATAATTGGTATGGAGACTGACTCCTCCAAGCGGTGTGGACGCCTCTTCTATATCGGCTGTCTTGTAATCTACTCTGTGTCCTCGAACCAGAAGTCTGTGGCTGTTCACTCCATAAGGAGTACAGGTAAGAAGTGTTACCAAATCTTTCTCTTCCTCTACTGCTAAATCGTCCGTTTCTTTTGGTTCAACGACTGAAATTTTATCTACTTCATAGCAAAGCACGTCATCTAATATATAGAGAAGAAAATGGTCTCCCTCTTCGAGTTTATCAAGGTCTGTAAAAAGTGTAGCACTCGGAAGTCCTCTGTGTGCAGAAATTACTGCATGTGTTCCTTTTCCTCCGACCGGAAGTGAACTCCCTTCAAGATGACCGGCTGCTTTCTGAAGCACCTCATCTTCTGTTGTATGATAAATGGGAATTTTAATATTAATCTTAGGCACTTCTATATATCCCATCATACCATCACCACCAAGGTTCAAACAAGCAAAATAATTAGAATTTTCTTCATCGGAAGCCTCTGCAACTGCAAAAGAATCCGGAAGAACGGATGGCTGAAGAGAGTCATTATACGCATCGGCATTTTTCCATTCCTGCTCATAATTAATTTCTCCATCTTTTTCTTTCTGTGCAACAACTTCTTCATAACCGGATATCAGCTGCTTCTGCCTGTGATTGTTCCACTGATTTGCAACCAAGGGATACAACAGCAAGGACAAACCGGCTAAAAATATAATTATAATCAATATCGTAGTAACTTTTTTCTTCATCCGGGCTCTCCTTATTGTTGTATTTTTTGTCAGGTTTCAATTTTCTGTGAAATGAAAAACCAAGGCGGGCGAGCCGCCCTGGTTTTTTCACAAAATAGGCATTTCAATTGTTACTTATTCTATTTCATTATTTAGCAGATTTTTTGCGAGTTGCGAAGAATAAACCTGCTGCTGCAATCATAACTACACAACCACCGATTGTGAAGATTGTAGTACCGATACCACCTGTGGATGGTAAGTTGGAAATCTTGGTGTTGACGATTTCAACTTTTTCAACTGTTCCGATTGCCGGTGTATCATCAGTTACTGTGAAAGTAGAGCTTACAGTATGGTCGTCGCCGGAAATAGTAGCACCATTTACAGAAATAGACCAAGCTGTTAATTTACCTGTTGTCTCGTCGATTGTAGCATCAATTACGATTGTGTATACGGTATCATTTAATGTGTATCCGTCAGGAGCTTTTGTTTCTTTTAAGTAATAAGTACCGGCTTTAAGACCTGTCATGGTCATCTGACCATTTGCATCTGTTACTACAACACCATTAAACTGTTTATTTTCCGGATATGCTGTTCCATATACAGTTACAAGATCAGCATCTGTGTATAAAGTAAATTCTGCGCCGGCAAGTTTTACTTTCTGTTCGCTGGAAGTTGTTCCAACTTTTGTGATGAGTTCATTTGTTAAAGAACCATCTGCTGTTCCGTCAATATCAAATGTGTAAGTATAAGTTTTGTCGTTAGAAGAACCATCTTTGCCATCTACTTTAGAGTCTTTTGTGAAGTTTAAAGTAGCGTCGTTGACATTTGCTACACCATTTAATGCTGCATCCTGATTTACTGTTGCTGCATAAGTTACAACTAATGCTTTGCTCTGATACTGATTCAGTGTATATGCACCATTTACAACAAAATCAACTGTAATTTCATTCTTTGCTTCATTTACTGTTAATGTGTAATCTGTTCCTGCTGTTAATTCTTTACCGTCTGCTGTAACTTTCAGGCTGTTTTCTGTATAAGTTAAGCCGTTTAATTTATCCACGATGTTGAACTTCGGATAATTTCCACCGTAGTAAGGAATTGTTGTTGAAAGTTCATAATTTACTGTATCACCAATGTTTACTGTGTTACCCTTAACTTTGTTTTCGCCTTCAACGATTTTTTTGTCTAAATCAGGAGTATCACTTACTTTAGCCCATGCATTTTCTGTATCTGTAACATCTACTTCGTTGAAATCCATTGCTGTTTTTCCATCTTTGTTTTTGTATACTACAGAAACTACCAATGGGTTATAAATTTTATTTTCAGCGCCTGAGATAACAACTAAATAAGAACCTACAGGAACTTCTGCTGTATAAGTTGTTCCTGATTTAGTCATATCATACTCTGTGCCTGCAACTTTTTTCGCATCGATAATGTCAGCGAGCTGATCAGAGTCTACCTTAATATCATCAGCAGTTACATCTGTAATAATAGTTGGATATAAAGATTCATATCCTGAGAACTTTCCGCCATTCTCATATTTTGCTTTGATAATCTGGTAAGCTTTTACTGTAACGCCAGTTTCTTCTACGCCACTTACTGTAATTGTTCCTTTATCGGATGCTGTTCCTGTTGCTGCATTTCCTTCGGTTTTTCCATTTGCTGCAAATGTCGGAATACTCATAGCGAGTACCATTACCATTGCCAATACCATTGATAACATTTTTTTAAGTTTACTCATACTCTCTCTCCTTTTCTTTCCAGGATTTCCCTTACTTAATTATTAGTTTCTCTTGTTACTTGGTTTCCCCTTTACTTTTGCGATTTGGAAGTCGCTGAAACCATAATCTCATTTTGTTATTTATTCAGCACCTCCTTGGATTTGTTTCTATATAAGATTAGTGCCGCAGCCATCATAAGCAATGCGCCTCCAATCGTATATCGATAAATACCAGAACCGCCGGTACTTGGAAGTTCGTATACCACCTGATTCTTGATTGTTAATACGTTCTTCTCATCTGTGGTTAAAAACCACATATCCGGTTTCTGAGTAAGTGGATTACCTGCCATATCTGTTAAAATAACCTCACCCTTTTCCTGCTTGAAGTAAATTTTATTACCTAAAGGCAAGTAACCTGTTGGAGCTTTTGTTTCTTCAAGATAATATTCTCCCGGTTCTAACCCTTTGAGTTCTATCTCATTTGCTCCATTTTTAACGGTTAAAACATCTCCCAATTTTTGATAAGCGTTACCATTTTTCTTATATAACTGGAATTCTGCTCCATCTAATTTTAAGTCTGTATTATTTTCTGAGACTTTCATCAAATCAAGGTCTGCTGTTTCTTCCTGATAGGTATTCGTAAGTTCTACTTCTGCATCCTGACCATCTGTCACTGTATAAGTACCTGTTGCAAACATTGCCCATTGTTTTGATTTATCAAAGTGCATAATATTTTCACCGTCGTAAGTAATTTCTCCGTCTCGGAATGTCAATGTAGAACTAATCTTATCCACTCCACTAAAGAAATAACATTTCTCTAAAACTGCTTTTGGTGAAAATTTCATTCCATCTTTGCTGGAAATCAAATCAACAATTGCCATTCTTGCTTTGATACTTGCCGGCTGTCTGGTCCAAACAAAATATCCTTCATTTTGGGTTAATTTTGCAACAATTAAATTGACTTCTCCAACTGGATAATCCTGTGCGGAACATGTTGTTTCCCTCCAAGTTGAAGTATATTCAATTGTCGCCTGCTTAACTGTCACATCTGCACTGTCTCCATTTGAACCATTAATTGATGGCGTTACCTGATATCCATCTTTTTTATAATTAGACTCGACAACTCTGTAAGTTCCTGTTGAACAATTTTCCAGCTTCCAGGTGTAAACCCAGGTTGTATCTTTCCCTGTCAGATTTTCGTCCAGCTTATCTGCATCCATTGTAAGCGTTCTTGTATCACTTCCATTTGTTACGGTTATCTGATACGCAGGATTTGCTTTTGCCAGTTCTCTGATCTGCGCTTTTGTTAAACCATTAAATCTCTTAGTCACTTCAATAAATGGAGCATCCGGCTCATCCAGTTCTTTTATTTTGTTTGCAATTGTTACTTGAGCGTCTTTTTTCAATTCTATTTTTCCATCTGCAACTCTTTGCTCTTCTACATTTTCGTCTGCTGTTTTAATGTCCGACTTTTCACAATTGCTGACAGATTTTTCAGGCTCTAAATATCTTGTTTTATCCAGATCCACTTCTTCTACCAGAAAACTTGTTTCAGAAAGAATCTGTGTAATAATTACTGTATAACCTGCCGGTACTCCAGTAACAACTCCATTTGCATCTGTTTTGCCACAAACAACACTCTTACTGCCATTTGATTCCAATTCTCCATCTTTGTAGTAATAATAATTTCCTTCCCCATCTTTAAGATAGTAATCACCCTTTGTATAAGGCACTAACGTTTGATTAGCCTCATTATTAGATAGTTGAATCTTAAATGAAAAGGTATCGTTTGTTACCTGTCCATCTCTCATCTGCTTTGTAATCCGAAGTTCACGAAGGTTGGCTGCTGAACAATTATTTCTATAAAGCACATAAGGTCTGTTTGCCACTTCTTCTTTATCTGTTTCATAATTGAATACTCCGGAAAGCTTATTATCTTCCGTATAGGTCGTACATTCTACACCATTGATAAATACTTTATCATAATAGTCAGATTTTACTCCCAATTCTATTACATAATACTTTCGATTGGCTTGCAGTTTTTCAAATACTGCGGATTCATCCGGCTTTAGATAAAATACTTTTCCATACTCGTCTATTGTTCCCGATTCAACCGCTTTACCTGTATCTTTATAAACAGCACCATCTAATACCTCATACTTATCTCCATATATTTCATTTCCCTGTGCATCTTCACCAGTTTTTTTCTGTGCATAGACCTGGAAAGCAAATTTTACATTGCTGTATTTTTCTTTATCTGTGTTTTCCAGTTCTTTTCTAACTTCTACCTGACCTTCCGGAATAACCTGAAGATTAAATTTCATGTGAAGATTAGATGCACCTGCACCACGTTCCATGTAGAACATTTTAAAGGAATGGAGGCTATAATCTTTAAATGTATCGCCATCAAAACATTCTTCTATTTCTTTATCACTGGTTTTACTCGTCCACTTATTTCCATTCGGAAGCTTTTTAGCAACTTTGAAAAGTTTTTTAATCGTTGTCTTATATTTTTTTGGTGTACCACCTTTAATACAATCATACCAGCTTACCTCTCCTGTATTAAAATTAATACTGCCGGAGTGAGCATCATGAACACCACCAATATCAAGCACCAAGACGTCGTCGATATAAATCCATAAGTCATCATCCCCATTGAATTCATATATCATCGGGTCTTTTTGACCACTAACCTGTTTAGAAGCTACTTTACCATCTTTTGGCTGTAAAAAACTTGCGCCCATATACATCCCAAAGTAATAATTATTTCCATTTGTTTTATAAAGTGTTTTTCCTTTTGCACTATCTGAATCTGATAAAACACTACCATTTTCATCATATTCATTTTTATTAGTTGATACGTTTTGATTATTAATTGTGTTATACGGCATAAAGTTTCCACGTTTATAATAATACTGATTTTCATTACTTGGTGTACCCAGTGCATCGTATACAGTAAAATTTGTATTGTTTCCTAAATATGCATAATTCTGAAAACTACTGTATTCATAATAACCTGTGCTGTTATAGATATCCTTTCGGAATAAATGATCTACTTCTGTTCCGCCACTAAAAAGACTCGCTAAACTTGTATTAGCAGTTCCGGGAATTGCTGAACCCGTGGATTTCTGACCTGTAATACAGGTATTTTTTCCTGTTGTAATTGGATAGCCATCTGTGCCTAACACATTTTTTAAAAGACCTTTTTTAATACTTCCTGACTGATTATTATTATTCTGCCAGTTTCCATTATTCCACGTTCCGGCACAATAGCCTCCTCCTAAATCGATCCAGGTACTACTATCCAAAGCTTTTATCTTATATTTGTTAGAATCCTTACCTTCCATATCAATCATTCGCATTGTAATACCCGCTTGAGTATGGCTGACTGTTTCAACTTTATCCAACCCGGATTCTTCATCGTAAGCATACCAGGCTAACACGTAATTAGAAAAACTATCTGTTATAAATTCTGCCTTTGTAACTTTTGTTTCACTTGTTGTCTGTATGCTTGCTTCTTTCTTTTCATCAGCCACCATATCGACAACCTGTTTTACTGCTCCATTCTTATCTTCCTCAAGATGAATAACTGTAACATCAAGGTCTGATTTTTCTGTATCAACATCTTCCGGTGATACTCCTTTTTTATACTCCATCGTAACCTTGACATTTCCATCCGGCTCAATTTTATTTCCATCTTTATCTGTGAGTGTAATGTCATAAGCCAGAAATCCTGCTATAGAGTACTCTTCGTCTTCTGCTTTCTGATGTAATTTTTCCTCTACCTCAGTATATTCTGTCGTATCTTTTTGAACCGATGTCACACTTAAGGTTGTTCCTTCCGGAATTGCACCTTCTTTTTCCTCAGTAATACTAATTGTTACCTCTTCATCTTCGTATGTAAGTATAGGTTTGGTTTCTTTTATTTCAGTTTCAGCTTTTGCTTTCTCTTCTGTTTTTGTCTCTTCTTTTACTTTCTCTTTAATTTCTTCTTTCGGTTCTTCAACTATCCTTTCTTCTGCCTCAGCCGTTTCTTTTACATAACATCCATAAACTCCGGACTTTTCAGCTTTTAATATTACCTTATTAACTGCATTTTTTTCCTGATTCAAGCTAACATCGGAATAGATATATTCATCAATATTATCTATACTCTTTCCTTCCGCTTTCAGAGCTTCCTCTAAGTCCGTTTTTGATGTTATATTTAAAATTTCATCGGATTCTTTTTTATTTTCTTCGGTTGCTTTGTCCAGATAGAAAACATTTATTTGTCTCGTATCTTCTGTCTGAATATTGGTATTGTTTTCTTCAATTGTAATGGTAACCGGTTTGTTTGGATTCTGATTTTCACCGTTTACTTTAAAATTAATTTCATAAAACTGATAATTTCCAAGCTTTTCTGTTTCCGGAAGATTTTTTCCGATTAACGCTTTTACATGTTCCTGAGTTTCGGCATCCAGTTCTTTTACTTCCATCACAATATCTGAGGTGACTGCTTCAAATGCACCTTCCGGAAGATTTGCGATAACGCTTGTAAGCACGTTTCCGTTTTCATCCTGAAATTCATGTCTGATTTCAGTTGCTTCAGACTGTACACCTTCTTTAGAAACAGTTTCTTCAGAAATGGTCTCTTCTGCAACTGTTTCTTTTTCCACTTCCGGTACTGTTTCTTTCGGTATTGTTTCTTTCGGTGTACTTAGCTCTTCGTTAATTTCTTCTGCCTGCGTCTCTTCCGTTGTCGTTGTTTCTGTACTTTGTGTTTCAGGTTCCTGACTTGCCATGGATTCAGAAGAGGTTTCACCTATCAGACCACCTTCTGCCATAGTAGACATGCTGGTTGTCAGCATCAGAACCATGCAAAGCACAAACGCCAGAATTTTTTTACTTTTCTCACTTTTCATGGCTTCCTCCTTCTACTATCTCATCCTCGTCTTCAGTTACTGCACCATCTATTAACTTCAATAATTCTAAGGCACTGCGAAAATATTGTTCCTGTTTTGTTTCTGCCCATAATACACTTCCCTGCCAGGTTGAGTTCTGACATTCATTAATCTTTACGATAAATGTTTTGGTCTGTTTTTTCTTAGCCACAATATCTTCGCCTCCTTTCTTTTCTCAAATTAAATCATTAAATATTCTATGTTTTTTACTATGCGGTTATTATAGCGTATTGCCCATTACAAAAAGCATTACACCTTATTTTTTTATTAAATTTTTCCATAAAAAAACATTACCATACATCTGCTGGTAATGTTTTTTCTTTCGTACCTTAAAAACTTGAAGTATTGTTGATAATTTTAACCAAATCCAGTGCACTGGAAAACTCATAACTTTCTTCTGATTCCATTAAAACAATTTCGCCCTGCCAGGTTGCATTCTGTCGATACTGAACGCACACCAGAAATGTTCCCTTTGTGCCTTTTTGTTCTAATACAGTTTTAGGTTCAACAGCTTTAGGAATTGTTTCTCTTTGCTGTGGAGCTTTTTCTCTCAAAAAAGACCTGCTCTTTGTTGATGCTTCCGGAAAATGAAGTTTATCATACAGTTTTTCCATCTCATCCAAAAGCTCAACGACATTTTTAAAATTCGTCGCCTTTTTTTTATAACAATGATAAAGACGTCCTTTCATTTCTTCCTGCGCAATTTCGTCTACACATATATTTACAAGATTAGGTGCCGCCTTTATTCGTCCTATATTTTGTCCGCTTCTCATATTTTCATACACCACACCTTTACCTCTTAACCTTCAAAGGTCATTCTGCCCGTTGAAGGTAATCTTTGATTTTTTCTGTTCAACATCCACAATAGATGAGACATAATATTCTAAATACTGTGCCCATGTTTTATGCTCACGGCTGAAATATTTTGTAATTCTATCATAAATCTGAGGACAATTTTCCTGTTTTGTCCCTACCAGTAAAATCAAAAACTGATTCGGGCTGTATCTGGTATAAGAGTCGCCTTTACGCAGTGAACATTTAATTGTACGATCCAACTCTTCAGATAACACCTTCAAACGCTCTTTATTTTCTAATGGGCGTCCTTTTCCGTCTGTTAACGTTACCAACATCAAATAAACAGACTGACCATTTCTTTCGATAATACGGGTCACCAGACGATAGGTATCACGGAAACTTGGCAGACTACAGTAATACGCACCTTTTTCTTCATATTTTTCTTTTAAACCGCCACGAATATCCTTTAATACCTGCGGTTTGTAACTGACCCGTTCGCTCATTTCTTTAAACTGCTCCATCATTTTTTCAGATGGACTGATACCCAATTCTGCAAAGAAAAATTTTGCCGTATCTTCATAAATCTGAATGGCTTCTTTGTATCGATTCATAGCAACCAGTGCTTCCATCATCACAGACTGCCATTCATCAAATGGATAAATTTCAGACGCTGATTTAGAAAGTTCCAACACACTTTGGTACTCTTTCTGTGCCTTTTTATACTCACATACTTCTTTCAGTGCTTTTTCATAAACTTTTTTATATTCTACACTTTCAAGCAGTGCCCAGTCCTCTCCCGAAAGTTCCGGAAGAAATTCTCCTTTATAAATCCGGCAGGCTTTTGTCAGCAGTTCCATTTTTGTCCGGATATCCTCTGTCTCTTCTGACTTTTCAATGAGCTTTTTTAATTCTAAGGCATCCACTTCAACTTCCATCGGACTGTTCCACTTATAGACTCCCTTTTTAATCTGTATGTAATCATACTCAGGCAGTCCTGCATCTACAAGCATTTTTTTCAATCTGTGTGAAGTTACCCTTAAATTGTTTGCCATATCTGCCAGTTCATCTCTGCTATAAAGATAATCCAGCAAACGAGTTCTTTGAATTCCTGTTTCTTTTGTATACAATAGTATCTGAAACAGCTGCAATGCTTTCGTTGACGTTGTTCTCTTAAATGCAATGTCTTTTTCTCCCCAGCTCACAGAGAAACGTCCTAACATCGTCACCTTTAAAACCGGTAATTCCTTACTCATCCTTATACACCCCTTTTTATAGGATTTCTCCCTATTTGTCAAACTACAGCCACTCCCTAATGCCGTACTTTTGCAGCCATATCTTAAATACAAAATATAGTTACTAAACTAAGCGAGTATTCGCACTTCCCTTTCCTGCTTACTTACTTTCGTTAATCTCTTTATACTTAAGACATCCTAGCTTAATTCTAACTTTTTGCCATTATTTTGTCAACAAAATAGATTGTCAGATTCTGTCGAAATTAGAACAAAAAATCTTACTCTGAGTTTTTTTCTTAATTGTAAAATCATAAAACTTCTTAAATAAAACAAAAAAATACACCCCTGTCTTACCCTTAAACAGGAGCGTATTCTACATTTCTATTTTTTTATCTCCTCTGTCTCGATAATAAACCGTACACTTCCGCTCTGCCCTTCGTAAATCCCTCCAAAGTTCTGGTACTCGGCATCTACTTTTTTAAGACCTCGTATCTTTGTTGTCAAATTTGTCAGGTCATCACCTGCAAGGTCGGTTAATATCTGAATGGCTTCTTTATCAAACTCTGCAAATCCTTCATCTAAAGCTTTCATCCCATCTATCAATGCCTGATAACCACTGTCGAGAGCACTTCCGGCACTGCTTAACTGGTCTGTTCCTTCACTTAAACTCTGACCGCCCACGTAGAGCTGACCGATTCCATCTGAAAATGCACTGATTCCGGTGTTTAACTGACTGCTTCCTTTGGCAAGCTGCTCAGCTGCATTTTGAATCGTCTCCATTCCTTCCTGCAAGGTCTGCATCTGTTCCGGAAGTCTTCCAAGCAATTCTGCTGCTTCTCCAAGTACCTGCATCTGAGCCTGCATATCCGTCAAAATCGCAGGAAGGGCACTGGTATCCATGCTTAAATCCGGAATATCAAGCGCCGGAATTGAAAGTAAGATCTGCACTGCCTCTTCCGTTTTTTCTCTGGCTTCTTTTGTCAGCTCGGTATCTTTATCGTTTTCCTTTAACTGGGTTTCCAGACTGCTCTTTAATCCCTCTTTTAAAATTTCCTGTTCTTCTTCACTTAAAGAAGTTTCCTGCATCGTCTCATTAAGAGCTGCCTCTACTGCTGAATCTATCTGTGCTTCCCTCTGCGCCTTTGCATCATTTTCAATTGCATCCCAGTCAATCGCTCCCAATGTATTTTTTACAGCCTCAACATCGTTTTGAACCGTTGTCTGATAAGTCACTGCCTCTGTCACAAAGTTTTCAACCGTTTGAAGCTGAGTCTGTAATTGGGTCAGGGCTGTATTTAATTTCTGACTATCTGCAACTAATGCGACCATTGCATTTTCTACTCCGCTAAAATCAACCCCACTCTGACCGGAAGCATTTCCGAATGAAATCGCTGACAAGCTGTTTGAAAATTGGCACAATCCGTCTGTTAATGCCTGAGCTCCGCTTCCAAGCGCCGTCTTATTTTCATTTAATACCTGCATTCCACTCTTTAAGACATCCACTCCTTCTTTTAAAGAGTCAACTCCGCTTAGATACTGCTTCATATACTCATCATAGGTTTTCATTCCATCTAAAAGCTTGCCACTGCCGTCTTTTAATTTTCCTGAAGCCTCTTGAATTTTATCCATGTTATCGGAAGTTTCATCCAAATCATCGAGATTCTCTTCATCTAAATTACTCAAAAGTCCAGAAGAAAATACCGTCGCTGTAAAATCCAGTTCAAAATCCGTTACATCCGCTGTCACTTCCACGTATTCCGGAAGCTCAATATCTTTCGTCAGCTCAGAATCGGAGAGATTCAGGTTTTTGGCAAGTCCGGGGCAGGCATAACCAATAATCAAATTCTGTCCATCCAATGAAATAACTTTTCCATTTTTTACTTCGATATTTGTTGCATTATCCTCAGATAAAAGCAGGGCAGAAATCGCTGCAAACGGAACAGGAAGTTCCACTTTTTTTCCATTTACATTCGTCTCTTCTTTGGTATGATTTTCATAATCAAAACGAATCTTAAGTGAGCCGCTTTTTCCTGCCAGCTCTTTTGGACTGATTTCTTTATCATCCAGAAAATAGCTAATTTGAACCGTTACCGGAAGCTGTTCACTGCTCTTTCCTTCATATTCAATGTCTTCTCCCTGATTGTCCCAGAGAATTGTTCCATCCGATTGTCTGGTATATTCTTCGTCCCCTTTTATATTTTTGATATCGGTCAGATTCGAATAATCCTGAATCTTCTTCTCATTTTTATTTTTTAAAACTGTATTTACGGTAACCTCATTTACGGTTCCATCTACGTCTGCCTTTGCATATACCGTTTCTGTTTTATCTTTTTCTTCATCGGACTGCTTCTCACTGCTTTGTTCTTTTGTATCATTATCCTTTTGAGACTTTGTTTCCCCCTGTGTATTTCCAGAGGTTTTATCCACATTTTCCTTATCAGAAGAGTTATCCACACCGCAAGCAGTCAATCCCAGAACCACAGCCGTCCCGATTCCAAGAGATTTTTTCCACAATGCATTTCCTATTTTCTTTTCCACTTTTTCTCCCACCTTTCACTCTACATTTTTCAAGGCTTCTTCCATCGGAATCTTTCGCACTTTCCGATATTCGATGACCGCAACTACTGCGTAAGTTAAAATTCCGATTGCAAACATTTCCGGAAACAGTGTCGGACTTACATAAAATGGAATCCATCCGCTCATACTTGTCATCATCATCTGATAAAAAATGATTTCCATCAAACTTTTTTCCAGCGGAAGCGTGATAATCAGAAGCAGTGCCGTTACAATCGAAGTTGGTATAATGTAAAGTCTCGCAATCTCTGCATTGCTGTAACCTAAAATTTTTGCCATTGAAATCGACTGCGCATTTTTCTCAATGACAATCTTAGAAAGCAAATAGATGACAACCATAAAGATGACAATCGCAAAACCATCCACCATATACATCATGCTGCCCATTGATACAGTAAGCTGTCTTGAAATCTTTGTTAAACTTTCCAAATCAATCACAGACGAAATATATTTTTCATCAATATCTGTAATCTCACTGTCTGATAAATATCCGCTGAAATAATCATTTCCCAAATCAAAGGTTCGGTTCAACTGCTCGATTGGCATAAATACGCATAAACCGCCCTCATAATCATAAATTCCGCCTACCGTAAATTCATACTCCGTATCTTCATAGCTTTCTCTTAATGTTATCACATCGCCTTTTTTCACTTTATACTTATCAGAGTACGCTTTGGAAACCAGCACTTCGTCTCCATCTGTATCTTCAAGTGGAATGTAACAGCTGTCCGACTTTACTCCATAGAGCATAATTTCATCAGTTTTATACTCACTATCCAAAGTCTTTAAAGAATACGCACTAAATTTTTCTGCATCTTCATTGTCCGTCTGAACCTGATACTCAAAATACATTAAATTCATCAGGCTTTCTAGTTTATATTCTTCATTCATCGCATTTAACGGTATATTTAAAATATACTGATAATTGCACAACAGATTCTTTTCGATTTCCGTCTGATAATGATTTAAGATCTGCGGAAGCATCAACCCAAACATCAAAAGCAGATTTGCAAATAGAATTCCGACTGTAAGCACAACATAATTGCTGACATTCTGGAAAATCACACGAAGCCGGAATCTTGAGAAAAATGGAATCCTGGCACTCAACGGTAATGTATATTTTTGTTTTCTTTTCTTTAAATCCCTTCTTAAAAATTTGAGTGGGGACAACGATAATGTTCTTTTTAATAGGAAGAAATTAATCACTGCCATCAAAAAAACCGGTACAATTGTCGTCATCACAAAGGCTTCACCGTTCCATAATGTCACATAAGTCGGCAGACTGTAGCTTCCATAATACATGCCTGCGCAGACATTTTTCAGAACCGTATAACCTAAAATATTTCCGACCACCGCTCCCGCAAATGTAACCAACATCGGTGCAGTCATATAGTGAAGAATCAGTTCCCGCCTGGTATAACCCGAAGCCCTTAATGTTCCGATTACTGTAGACTCTTTATGTATTGTATTACTGATTGTAATTCCAAATACAAAGGCAAGAATTGCAATTACAATATAAAGCAGGATAATCATCATCATACGGTCACTGCCCATATCTTCACCGGTAAATTGAATCGCCTGATTACTGTAACGTGGAACAAATGTCTCAAGGCTGACTTCATTATTTAAGACTTTCATAAAATCTTCTGCCACATTTTTTTCTTCTGTCTCGCCTTTTGGCTCTTTTCCATATTTCCAGGAATAATTACAAGTCATGTTGTCCGTATTAAAAGTATCAAACGCCTCCTCAGTTACAATTCCGACACCAAATTTTACTGCATCAAACATCGAATCATTATTGTCTGAAAACAGACAGCTATAATCCGAAAGTGCCACAAGCCCTGTAATTTTCCACTCTCTTCTACCTTCCTCTTCGGTAATGATATCTCCTACAGACAACTCATTGTTATCCGCATACATACGGTCAATTGCGATTTCATCTGCTGATTCTGGAAATTCTCCTTTCATCAGGCAGACACGATTAACTTCTTCACGATTTTTAAAAATTCGCATCGTACTTCCATTTGTCAGCACCGGCTCTGCATAAAAATTTTCATACAATGTCACATCTGCCTTTGCTATTTCTTTCTGCTGTGCACGGTTCACTTTTTCTTTTACCGTGAAATTCCCATCTTCAATATTATATTTCTCAAAACTTTCATTGTAAGCAGTCAGCATACTTCCATCTGCTACAAGAAAACCAGATACAAATCCAATAATGCTCATTAACAGAAAGAAAATAACAAAATATTTCCCTGCCTCACCTTTCAGCTCACGAAACAGCCTCTTTCTTAAAGGATTTTTCATCTTTTCCTGTCACTCCCCTATTTCCCATTTACCACTCTAAATCCTGGGCACTTACACGTGCTTCATTCACATAATTCTTCCGAATCATTCCATCTCGCAGACGCACCACACGATCCGCCATATCTTTGATGGCATCGTTATGCGTTACCATGATAATTGTATTTCCATATTTTTGATTTACGGTCTCAATTAATTTTAAGATTTCTTTTGAAGTTTTATAATCAAGCGCGCCTGTCGGTTCATCACAAAGCAAAATGTCCGGATTTTTAATAATTGCACGCCCAATGGCAGTACGCTGCTGCTGACCACCCGAAAGCTGGTTCGGCAGTTTTTTGCGGTGGTCATACAATCCTAATGTACGCAGAAGTTCTTCCATCTCAAGCGGTTTGTCACTTAAATACGCCCCGACCTCAATGTTTTCCTGAACTGTCAGGTTTGGAATTAAGTTATACATCTGGAAAATATAACCCAGATGTTTTCTTCTGTATAATGTCAGACGCTTTTCATTCATGTTTGACATTTTTTCCCCATCAATGCAGATATCTCCACTGTCTGCCCCGTCGATTCCCCCGATGATATTTAATAATGTAGATTTTCCCGAACCCGACGGTCCAAGTAAAACACAAAACTCTCCTCTATTGATTTCCAGATTAATTCCCTTTAAGACTTCAACAAAACTGTCCCCCTGCCCAAAGGATTTTTTTATATCACGAATCTCAAGAAACATAGTTTGTTTTCTCTCCCTTATATTAGTTTATACTAACCATTGTAGCACCAGATGGTTTTTTCGTAAATAAAAAAGAATGTTTTAAAACATGAAATTTGCTCATGCTCTTAAAACATTCTCTAAACCTTTTTGTAATTTATTTTCCTTGCAATTCTTTTTTTGCAAATTCCGCAATTGGCTCTGCTACTGCCAACGCTAATCTTACAGGAACTGCATTTCCAATTTGTTTATATACCAAATCTAATTTTGCATTTTCATTACGATTACTTGTGCCACGGCTAAATTCATACCAATCAGGAAATGTCTGAATTCTGGCAATTTCTTTTACTGACAAGCGCCTATTATTTTCTTCTCCATCAGTAAAAATATATTTATCTTTTCCAACTTTAACCATTGGTTCTCCACCCGGATGAATCGGTGCCTGCCTTCCGGATGCCTGAATCGTAAAACTAGGTTCTGACCATGATTTTTTTCTATTTCTGGACATGAACATTGAAGAATACGAGCCTGTAAAATATTCTCCCGGATTGTCCTCTAAATCTCCAATTGCGCTTCTAAGGTCAACAATTTTCTTTAATCCTTTTTTCTCATCTCCATAAGCAGGCTCAGGATAATGATATTCAAAGTCAATGTCATTTCTTACACCGACTAAAATCACTCGTTTTCTTATCTGTGGAACACCATATTCTTCAGAGCTAAGCAATTTATGATAAATTGTATATCCAGCCGCTGCAAAATCTTCAACAATCTGTTTAAACACTTCGCCTTTCCCTAATGTCGTCATTCCCTTTACATTTTCGGCAACAAATAGTTTCGGCTTACTTTGCATTAAACAACGAATAAAATGTAAATATAAGAAATTTCTCTTGTCATCTAAAAGTCTGGGACCTGCTTCCGAAAAACCGGGACAGGGAAATCCTCCTAAAACGATATCTGCTTTAGGAAACTGTTTTATTTTCCTAATATCACTTTTATCCATGTAAATGTATTTTCCTGCATTCCCGGCATAAGTTTCTCTGGCCTCAGTAAATATATCATTTACAAAAATTGTATTAAACACATTGTTATTGATATTCTTCTGAAAAACCGTTTTATCTCTAAAAGCCTCTTCCATGACTTTTTCGCCCATAACTGCCTTTAATCCAGCCAATTCAAAACCTAAATCTAGTCCTCCACATCCTGAAAATAATGATAGTAAATTCCATTTATCAGAAGCATATTCTAATTTGTCCAATGCTATTTCTTCACTACAATTTTCAAACGCATTTCTTTCTTCTTCTATTTTTTTATTAAGGAGTTCCCTTATCTCACCCACATTACAATCTGGTGCAGGTTTAAACTTACCACGCCCACGTTCCTCTAAAATAACTGCCATTTGTCCTCACCTCTATATGATTCTGTCTGTTCCCGAGTTGTTTTCATCAATATCATCTGTCGTTTTGATATTTAATTTTTTCATATAATGTAACAGTCTCTCTGCAACTTCATTTCCTTTTACAACTAACGGTCTATTATAGATTAACTCTGGAACTAATTTTCTTTGCTCTTCACTCCATTTTACTTGCACGGAAAGCGGTCGGTTTCCATCCCATTTTTCTGCAAAAGAGCGATAATTTAATGCTTTGCATGCAAAATAAATATCAGGATGCATTTTTACATACTCTTTAATCGGAATCATTTTATTTATAATATCTTGAGCCGAACTAATATCCTCTTCCATAAGTATATAATTTGCCACACCACTATTCTCAATCATCTTTCCATCAATGTATGCATTTCTTTTATCTTCCGACAAGTTACTTCCCGAATACACATCTATAACCTGCTGTTCCGTAAGCATCATTTTACCGGATAATTCTCCATTATTTTTGTTTAATAGTTCAAACTTCCATCCTAATGTAATGGAACCTTTTTCCGTCCTTTTAAATTTATTTTTATATATAAGCATCCGTTCCTCAAAACGTTCACTAATTGCCGTAGTTGATCTTTCTATAATATCTGCCCAGTTTTCCCCCAATAGCTGAGCAGCTCGTTCCGAACTCATCTTATTTTCAATAAAATCAGCATTTTCTTTTTTGTATGATATCTTTATTTCTACTTTATCAAATTCTGATTTTGCTAATACATAAATATCTGTTTTCGGTTCACCTTTCTGGCATGTAGGTTTTCCTGATAATATTACTTTGTAGTATTTATCATGAAAAATAAATTCTGTTCCTTCAGACATCAGATTTAGTATTTTTCTTTCTGCTTCTCCAAAATTCTTCATTCAAATCCCCTCCAACATTTATTTTTACCCTTCTGGTTTTCTTATTTAAAAAATAATCTTAGCATAAATGCTTCTTTTTCTCTAGTTCTTTTCTATTTCTTTTTAAATTAGTCTTTGTCACTCTATATTTTTTCTGCTATAATGTGCGTAGACAAAAAATTATTTATTATTCTTAATTTTATGGAGGACTTTAAAATGACAGTATTTAATACAAAAGGTGTCTGTTCTCGTTCTATTGAAATTGAACTCGACGGTGACACTGTAAAATCAGTAAAATTCAATGGCGGATGCAATGGAAACACTCAGGGTATTGCTGCTTTGGTAAAAGGAATGAAAGTAGATGAAGCAATCTCCCGCTTAAAAGGAATTGACTGCGGTGGTCGTGGCACATCCTGCCCGGACCAGCTTGCTAAAGCATTAGAACAAATGAAAACCCAGAATGCATAAAGCATAGAAAAAGAGTGGTTCTGAATCCTTTTTTCAGAATCACTCTTTTTTTCTACCATCTCTTTTCAACTGCCGGACAGTGATTTTTCTTCATCACTGCCCGCATTTCCACGAAACACCCACAGATTCGGCACATTCCACTCAGCAGATTATCACACTCCTTACATTTTGCAAGGCGGTTTTGATACTCCTCATCTTCTACTTTTAAGTCTTTGTCTATCTGTGCGATGTACTTTCGCAAATCTGTAAAATATTCGTTTTCATCCATATCCTGCAGAAGACATTTTCTACAGATTTTTCTATACGATGGCTCTTTCTCTATCTGTCCCATTTGTCACAAAGCGAATTAATCTGGTCTGCAAACCTTGCAAGATCCTTGTTTGCTCCGCCCTCATTATGCCGGATAACTGCAAGCAGTCTGTGACCGGCAGCCACAAGTCTCGCATAAACACCAGATGCCTTGCGTGCTTTCGCTTTCTCCTTTGCATGTTCTATTATGATACCTTCGGTCTCTTTCTCCAGCACATTATTTGCCAAATCAAAGACCGTTCCACTAAACGGAGCGTAGGTATCATAGCCCAGTTCATTTTTCAGCCGTTCTGCAAAGAGTGTACAGACGGTATCTTCTCCATGTGTCACAAACACACGCTGTGGTTTTTCTTTAAATGCAGATGCCCAGCGCATCAATCCTTCATTATCTGCATGACCGCTGATTCCCGAAAGTCTTACAATCTCTGCTGATACATGAATTTCTTCACCAAACAGTCTTACATCCTTTGCACCCTCCAAAAGTGCACGGCCAAGCGTTCCAACTGCCTGATATCCAACAAACACAATCGTAGAATTTTCACGCCACAGATTATGTTTTAAATGATGTTTGATTCGACCGGCATCACACATACCACTTGCAGAAAGAATGACTTTATAATGCTCATCAAAGTTAATGGCACGAGATTCATCACTTGTAATCGAAAGCTTCAGACCCGGAAATGCAATCGGGTTAATTCCCTGATTCAAAAGTTCCATTGCCTCTTCATCATAACAGTCTACATAATGCTCTTTAAAAATATTGGTCGCCTGCACAGCAAGCGGGCTATCGACATACACATCAAAATCCGGAAATTCCGGAAGCAGGTTATCTGCCTTAATCTTACGAAGAAAATACAGCATTTCCTGCGTTCTGCCGACTGCAAATGAAGGAACAACAACATTTCCATGACGCTTAAAGGTTCGCCTTAAGATATCAACCAACTCCTGCACATAGTCTGGGCGCTCTCCATGACTTCTGTCACCATAAGTAGATTCCATGACTACATAATCCGCAGACTCAAGGTATTCAGGGTCTTTAATTAATGGCTGATCTGTATTTCCGATATCACCGGAAAATACAATCTTCTTCTCAACGCCATCTTCCGTAATCCAAATCTCAATACTCGAAGAACCTAATAAATGTCCTGCGTCCACAAAACGAACTTTAATTCCATCTGCAAGCTGAACTATTTTATGATAATCACATGGAACAAACTGCTGAATTACATTCAAAGCATCTTCCATCGTATACGCCGGAACAAACTCCGGCTGCCCATTTCTTCTTGCCTTACGGTTTCGCCACTCTGCCTCAAAGGTCTGAATGTGAGCACTATCACGAAGCATGATATCACACAAATCGCAGGTTGCAGCGGTTGCATAAATCGGACCGCGAAATCCTCTTGCATAAGCCAGAGGGAAATTTCCGGAATGGTCAATATGCGCATGCGTCAGCAAGGCAAAATCTATATCCGACATCGGAACCGGCACATCCTGATTCTCATACTGGTCAGGACCCTGTTCCATACCACAATCCACGAGAAATCTCTTGCCCGCAGCTTCTAAAAAGTAACAGCTACCTGTAACTTCGTGAGTCGCACCTATAAATGTCAACTTCATAAAAAAACCCCCTTTGCGGTTTTAATTCAAGCACTTTCAAGATAGTACTATTATACCGCAAATAGGGGGCTTTTGATAGTTTTTTCAGATTATTTTATAAAAGTTTATGATTTTTTCAAAAACAGGGTTTTAAACTTTTTTTACTTAAAGATACTTAAAAATACAAATTGTTCTTAGATAAAAATACTTATTCTTTTCACTCACAGCTGGCAATTTACGAACTATGACCTTATTTCTTGGTCATTAAGATCGGATGTTCTTACCGAATTTAAAATTGAATAAAAAAATTAATCAATCCAGATACCGTTAGTGATAGGTCCCTGGGATTCAGAACTTCCATTCTTTTTTGCAACACAAGCAGCCTTTACTCGATAGTAATGACCACCAGCTACTTTTACATTATAACTTCTAGACATAGAAGAAGCATTAGTTGCTGTGTCTCCATAAGTTCCATAATTAACCCATCCACCATCATACTGTTGAAGAGTTAATTTTATAATTAGTGTATTACAGGTCACATACGCAAGAGTAGCGCCATAGATATTGACCGTACGATTTCCAATATTCGTAATCTTTGCAATGCCTTGGTCTAAAATATTTCCTCTTGCTACATTCTGCCAAATATCCTCTGCTGATTCTTCATTTGTTAAAATAGAACCATCTACTTCTTTACCTAAATCTTCTAACCCCGCTGCGGAAGCTGAGACGGAAGATACCGCTAAAAATAAAGATAATGCTAACATTGCTAATGTAGATTTTTTCAACTGCTTAATTACTTTTTTCAAATGAAGTCTCCTTTCTGAAATCAAAACATAATGTCATTGATGATATTTCTCATCTCTTCCGCTGTAATTTTTCCGGAAATTCGATAATAAGAGTTTTTATACTCCCACTGAGCCAGATATGTCGGTGAATTATCTCCCTCTTCCTGTATTTTCCATAATTCTGGTTCTATATTAGATATATCACATTCAACTTTTCCTAGACAAGTCCCCTCGTCATTTCGATATAATCCACTAGATTCACTATAATTCGCTTGTATAATAAAATACATACACGCTTCATCATTTTGATATTTAATATATACAGACTGCGCAGTTTCATCTATCTCATAGGAATCAAAATCCATTTTATCTGGCAAATAAAAAAATTGAGGCACTTCCACCTGCAATTTCTCTTCTATCTCATTTCTGGCTTCTTCTTCTGTTCTATCACTAATCAATCTATCTTGACTGTTTTCTATTTCTGTATTTTTCTCATCCCCCAACACTTCATTCGCTTTATCCATAACATAGCTCCTGCCTCCTTGTGTACTCATACTCACACCAAACAATCCAAAGCAGGATATCACAGCTGCGGCGGTCATGCCGAGGAATTTTTTGCTTATGCGGTGATTAAAGAACTTAACCACTTTTGTATTCTGATTTTCTTTTGTGTTTTCTTCTGTAAATTTGGTTTCATCTTCAAGGTGTTTTGTGTTTTCTTCTTCGAGCAGCCCCTCATCCCGAGCTTCAACTACCAGCTTTTGAAACAGTTCTTCCGGTGGCTCAAAATCATCGAACCTGTCATCTGTTTCCAGACGTTTTACCAGCTCATCTGCTTCTTTTCGGAACTGTTCTTCTGCCCAGGTACTGCTTTTTGCGCTGTTTTCTTCGTTTTTATTCATGAATTTCCTATCTTTTCTTGACTTTTCACAACGACTGTATCATATTATCTAATAGACGCTGCAATGTCCGTCTTATGGAATGTTGTACATCGAAACATTGATTTTTGATTTATCAGGAGGTTCCAATGAAACATATTGTGCTCACCGGTGGCGGCACTGCCGGACATGTTACACCAAATATTGCTATGATTCCGAGACTGAAAGAACTCGGTTACAAGATTTCTTACATCGGTTCTTACCAGGGTATGGAAAGAAAACTGATTGAAGAAATGGGGATTCCTTATTACGGAATCTCTTCTGGCAAACTACGACGTTACTTTGATGTCAAAAACTTTACTGACCCTTTCAGGGTTTTAAAAGGTTTTCATGAAGCGAAAAAACTCATGAAGCAGTTGAAACCTGATGTTGTTTTTTCTAAGGGTGGTTTCGTTACCGTTCCTGTTGTTATTGCTGCAGGACGTCGAAAAATCCCTACTTTTATCCATGAATCTGATATGACACCTGGACTGGCAAATAAACTTTCCATTCCATTTGCCACTAAAGTGTGCTGTAATTTCCCTGAAACTGTCTCTGAACTTCCGGCCAACAAAGCCATACTTACCGGTACCCCTATCCGCCAGGAATTATTAAGCGGAAATCCCCAAAAAGCGCTTGCCTTTACAGGTCTTTCCAGTGAGAAACCGGTCATTATGGTCATCGGAGGAAGTCTCGGTGCCGTTGCAGTCAACAATGCAGTACGTGCCATTCTGCCTGAACTTTTAAAAGACTTCCAGGTCATTCATCTTTGCGGTAAAGGTAAACTGGACTCTTCTTTAACCGATACCAAAGGTTATGTTCAGTACGAATATATCAAAGATGAGCTTGCTGACCTTTTTGCACTGGCTGACATCGTCATTTCCAGAGCAGGGGCAAACGCAATCTGTGAAATCAGTGCACTGAAAAAACCAAATTTGCTGATTCCGCTTTCCGCACGTGCAAGCCGTGGAGACCAGATTCTCAACGCCCGCTCTTTTGAAAAGCTTGGTTACAGCATGGTACTTGAAGAGGAGGAAATTACTAACCAGAAACTGTTAGAATCCATCCAGACTCTTTATCAGAACCGCGATTCGTATATTCAAGCTATGGAAAAAAGCAAACAAACTGATTCTATTGAACAGATTGTCCAGTTATTTGAACAGGCAGTCAACAAATAATTATTTCTCCTGTGCCGGCATTTGGCACAGGAATTTTTTTGGAAATCTATCCACAAGTATTGTTCTGCCGGATTCACTGGATTCTGTTCTTATATATCATCGTATTTGTCCCCATACGTTTTTTCTATCCACTTGTTCATCCTATGTTTTTTAACTCTTAAGTTTTCTATAGTCAGACCCAGAGCAGCCGCCATTTCTGCATCCGTTGCCTGTTCGTAAACCTGCATCGTCATAATTTCGTGCCACTGAGGGTTCCTGGCGTACAGCCTGTCCATAAATTCTGTCGTGAATTCCCGCTTGATAATTGCATCGAGCAGGTCTTCTCCTGTTGTTGCCTCTCTATGATAAATTAACTTTTCTGCGTGTTCCCCTTTTCCATTTTCACACGGCTGTTCAAGAACAGTCATCTCATGTTTTCGATAACTTTTTTTGAGGAAATCCAACGCCTTTCTTCGAGCAGTTAATGCCAGCCATCCCGCATAGTCTTCAGGACTTACCTTGTTCCATTTCTGTATCAGCTTATGGAACACTTCCTGACAGACATCCTGCGAATCATCGAAATTTTTTAAGACATCATAAGCGGCTTTCATTACCAGTCGATAATACTTGTCATAAACTTCACGTAATTTTTCCTCTGTCATCTTCACCTGTTAATTCATCTGAATCTTGGAAATTTTTTCGAGGATTTCATTTTTATCCTCTTCTGTCAATTTCCCAGGAGTCCATGTCACTCCTACGTGGTCCTCATTATTTCTTGGAATCAGATGAATATGAAAATGGAACACCGTCTGACCTGCGGCTTCTCCATTGTTCTGTACAATATTATAGCCGTCACAGCCTAATACTTCAGTCATTGCGGTGATGATTTTTTTTGCCAGAACGATTGCTTTTCCTGCAAGTTCATCCGGAATTTCATATAGATTTGCATAGTGCTCCTTCGGTAAAATCAGCGCATGACCTTTACTTGCCGGTCCTAAATCAAGAATAACTCTGAAATCATTATCCTCATATATAGTTGCTGACGGAATCTCTCCTCCTGCTATCTTACAAAAAATACAATCTGACATTTTAAATCTCTCCCTTCTAGCTGTCATTGTCGAATTTTCAAATATTTTGTAGAATGATTTTATTTGCTATTTGCCTATAACGGTGCTACACTATCAAGAAAAAAAGAGGAGGTAACACCAAATGACAAAATCATCTGCTACTTCACAGATTGAAGGCAAAAATAAAACAATTGATTACAAAAAACTTTATCAGGAACAGGCGAAAAAACATCAGCTGATGCTTTCTCAGATTTCCCACGAAATCCGTAATCCTGTTACACTTATCAACAGTTTTCTTCAGATTCTGGAAAAACAGCATCCTGATTTATCAGAAGACCAAAACTGGATTAAAATCCTGGAAAATATGGATTTTCTCAGAGGTCTGCTTGGTGAGCTTTCCAGTTACAATAATTCTCTCAGACTGAACCTTGAATCAACCAACGTCTATGCATTATTTGCAAATGTAATTGAATCCATTAATCCAAGTCTGGAAAAGAAAAACGTTTCTATTGCTTTTAATAAATTGTCTCCAATCCCTTTATTGTATGTTGACCACACCAAACTTCAGCAAGTGTTTCACAATCTGCTTCGCAATGCATTTGAAGCGGTTAAAGAGGGTGGTCATATCGTCTGTTCGATTGAATCAGACGGTACAGGTGTGACATTTAAGGTTACCGACGACGGATGCGGTATTTCTCCTGAATACCAGAACTCTATCTTTGAACCATTTGTCACTTATAAACCGGATGGCAGTGGTCTGGGACTTGCAATTTCAAAGCGGATTGCCGAAGCCCATAAGGGAAGTCTTGAATTCACCTCAAGCCCTGAAAAAGGAACTACATTCATCCTGAAGATTCCGATTCTGTGAAAGCAGAATCGTTGAAATCTTTGATTATTCTAAGTTACTCTGATTATTCTAATTACTCTTCATTCTGATTAGAATTTTTTAAGTCCTCTGCCATTTTTTTGTCCTCTGTAAATTAATACTGCAAGGACAAATCCACACAAGAATCCGCCAAAATGTGCGGCATTGTCAACTCCTGTGCTTGTTACTCCATGATATAAAGTTAAAGCTGCCAAAAATAACAGCTTCTTTGTCGTAAAATTTTCCAGTCTGCCTTTATTTCTGATTACTACATAAATCAATGCACCCACTACGGCAAAAATTACACCGGATGCCCCGGCAGACACGACGTTTTCTCCTATTCGCACCTCTAACAGATAAGAAATCAGACTGGCTCCCATTCCTCCTGATATGTAAATGAACAGGTATCGTACCCTTCCTACCGCCCGTTCCAGACAATCTCCCAGAAAGAATAAAACCAGCATGTTGTTGCCCAGGTGCGTCAGACCAAAATGCAAAAACATACAGGTAAAAAAGCGATAATATTCATGCCCCTCCTGAATCAATGGTGTGTATGCCGCACCCCATTGAACCAGATGTTTTCCATCAAGTGAAGAACCTGTCAACTCTGTCAAAAAGAACACTACAATATTAATCAAAATAATCATTGTATTAACCGGCACTTCTTTTCTTCCCTTTAAAAATTGAAGGATATCGGGGTCAATTTTCTGTACTATCTTTTGCTTTTGCATCTTATTTTCCACCTTTGCAAGGTATAAATTTGCTTTTTTTCACTCTTTTTATACTCCTCCCCTCATTTTTTTTAAATCCCCTCCTGGTTTATGCCCATTATACCATATTTTCCCTATTTTGTGCGCTTTTTTCATCGTCAAAAAACGACACCTTTCGCCATTTTTTTGAAAAGGTGTCGTTTTTATAAATAATAGCTTGTCTTATTTTATTTTTCAAGAATTTTCTTTAAATCTTCCTCTGGTGTACTCGTCGGTGAAATCTGGAAATTTTCTACCAGATAGTTTAATACGTTTTCAGAAACAAAAGACGGAAGTGTCGGTCCAAGGTAAATATTCTTGATTCCAAGGTGTAACAGTGTCAGAAGGATGCTGACTGCTTTCTGTTCATACCAGGATAATACCAGTGTCAACGGCAGTTCATTGACACCACATTCAAATGCTTCAGCAAGAGCCAGTGCCACTTTAACTGCGCCAAATGCATCGTTGCACTGTCCCATATCCATAATTCTTGGAAGACCTTCGATTGTTCCAAGGTCTAAGTCATTAAAGCGGTATTTTCCGCAGGCAAGAGTCAGAATAATAGAATCTTTTGGAGCTTCTTTTACGAAATCCGTATAATAATTTCTTCCCTGACGTGCACCGTCACATCCGCCTACTAAGAAGAAATGGCTGATTTTTCCGGCTTTTACAGCCTCAATTACCTGTGGAGCAGCGCCTAAAATCGTATGATGTCCAAATCCGGTTGTCAGTTTTGTTCCACCATTGATTCCGGCAAACTGCTTATCCTCAGAAAATCCACCAAGTTCAATCGCTTTTTCAATCACTGCGCCAAAATCTTTTTCTTCTCCAGCTACATGCTGCATGCCTGGATAGGCTACCACACCTGTTGTAAATACACGATCTGCGTAACTTTCTTTTGGCGGCATAATACAGTTTGTGGTAAATAAAATCGGTGCCGGAAGATTAGCAAATTCTTTCTGCTGATTCTGCCATGCTGTTCCAAAATTACCTTTTAAATGGCTGTATTTGCGAAGTTCCGGATACGCATGTGCCGGAAGCATTTCTCCATGTGTATAGATATTAATGCCTTTGCCTTCAGTCTGTTCTAATAGCATCTTCAAATCTTTTAAATCATGACCGGAAATGACGATAAATGGTCCTTTTTCTACTTTTAAAGAAACTTCTGCCGGTGCCGGAATTCCATAAGTTTCGGTGTTTGCTTTATCCAAAAGTTCCATGCATTTAAAATTCACTGCACCGGTCTCCATTACGATACCAAGCAGATTTTCCATGGTGCGGTCCTGTCCTAAAGCTGACATACCTTTGTAGAAGAAACGGTTCACTTCTTCATCATTATAGCCAAGCACCATTGCATGATAAGCATAAGCCGCAATCCCACGAAGTCCGAATAATAATAATGATTTCAAGGATTTGATATCCTCATCCGGCTCTCTCCATACTTTTTCCATTTCATAGATTTCCATGCGTCCACATGGAGCCTGACAAACTGAACATCCTGATGCGTAAACCTCTTTTTCTTTCAGGGCTGTTTCGATTAATTTTTCCAACGCTTCATCATCGAAGTTTACATTGGTAAGAGTTGCAAACAATCCTTCAATCATAATACGATTTGTCTTTTCAGATACATTCTGTTCTCCGACTGCTTCTGCAAGCGCAACCAGACTTCCGGTTAATTTATCCTGAAGGAGTGCCGTTTTACTGCTCTTTCCACAGACTCCTCTTGCTCCTGTACATCCACTGCATCCTGCTCTCTGCTCACACTGGTAGCAGAACATTTCTTCTGTTTTTTCTATTTTGCTCATCTTCTATTCTCCTTTAGCTGTTTCACTTATTTTTTCAAATTTCTTGTTTCTATGGTTAGAATATACTATAATTAAAATAATTATTCTGTTGTACTTCCAACAAATTCAAGGAGTTTATTTATGGAAAAAAATAATAATTTAAATGAAGCTTTTTTAGAAGTGCTTGCGGAGTCTCCATTGTTTCGTGAAATCGAAAAGAAAGAACTTCGTGCCATGTTGGTCTGTCTTGGCGGTCAGATAAAAGAATATAAAAAAGGGACTTCTATCTTCCGCTGGGGCGATAAAATCTCAAAAATCGGATTTGTTTTAAAGGGAAATGTTCACGTACTTCGTGAAACATACTGGGGAAAGGAATCTCTGCTTGGGAGGATTGGCGCCGGTGATTTGTTTGGAGAAGTCTATGCCTGTCTGCCGGATTTGGAATTTGACGGAACAGTTGTCGCCCAGACTGACTGCAGTATTTTATTTCTTAATTTAAACCGCACGATTACCACCTGTTCCTCCGCCTGTCATTTTCACACGCAGATGATTTCTAATCTGTTGCAGATTCTTGCACAGAAAAACATTGCATTTTCAAGAAAACTTGACTGTCTAAGTCACCATACCATCCGTGCAAGACTTATGGAATATTTTTCCAAACAGGCACAGATTTGTGGAAATTCTTCTTTTTCGATTCTATTAAACCGGCAACAGCTTGCAGATTACTTGTGCGTAGACCGCAGTGCCATGACTGTAGAATTGTATAAGCTAAAAGATGAGGGAATTTTGGATTTTGACAAAAATAAATTTACACTTTTAGAATAAAAAAAGGAACCTTGTCACTAAGATTCCTTTTTTTAAACAGTTTTTCAATTTCAATTCTATTTTTAAGCTGTTGCTGTTTTACTTTCTTTTTCTGGTTTTTCAAGTAATTTCTTGATACCCTGAATTGCTACTAATACACCAAGGATTAACAGCAGAACTGCGAAGATAAGCTGTAAGCTGTTTCCAAGGTCTAAGCCTGTTGTCATAAATGCTTTGCTTAATTTTACGATAGTCATGCCAAGTGCTGTAAATGTAACAGCCATCATAAATACCATCGGTCCCCAAAGCATGAAGCCCTGACGTTTTGTTTTCTTTAAGAATACTGCGCAGGCTACCAGTGCCAGTACAGATAACAGCTGGTTTGCTGAACCAAACAACGGCCAGATTTCTGCATATCCTACTTTT
>OLNF01000540.1_pt1 | contig 33428 bp, 31 predicted proteins | sample 1673061 | NCBI WGS metagenome assembly OLNF01 (sample SAMEA3136751, study PRJEB25190) | human gut metagenome
TGGGAAATATCTACGATACTTCCAGGATACTGCTCATAAAACAACGGTTCTTTATTATATGTATCATACGCAATGGAATAGTTAAAGACCGGCAGTCCACGGTCATCTTTCGGATGTCCAAACTCAACAAATCTCAGATCCCCGGCCTGACAGTTCTTATTGGTCGAATCGTAAGATATATATATTTTCTCCCGGTGATCCCTGTTTTCGTTCCACTCATTTACAAACCCTATCCTCTGATCATCTGTAAGTCCCGCAAGAAAATCTGATACTTTTGAATCACTATATATATGCATCTGCTTTGTAAAAAGCGGATGGCTGTAAGCATAGGAAGGATAATACTGTGCGGCATTATTTTCACTGATAAGAGAATAAGCTGCCAGATCCAGAAACAGCCCCGTCTCCTTCTTTCCAAGATATTTTTCCAGGATCTCCGGCAGTTTATATCCATTCAGGATCTTTTGTATCACCAGAAAAGTCCCTATCCGCAGACAACTGCTTCTCGTCTGTCCGGCTTTCTGTTCCGGCATCTCCTGACCGCCAAAATACTTTACAAAAGTTTCATTTGGGAGCATTCTATCCGGGTTATTTTCTGATCTTTTTCCAATGATCCTCTGCTCCGGAACATTATATTTTTTCTCTGGATGATATACTCTTTCGAGCACATATCTGACGTATACTGTACCCCCTTTTTTCACATAATTTATCTTCCCGGGTATCTTCGGAATGTCTACCTCAAAATTCAGATACATGGCATATCTCCCTTCAAATATTGAGTGTTACTTTCTACTCAATATTTTACTCCTGCTTTCCCGTTTTTTCAAGATTTTCTTCCAAAAAATCCCTATTTTTCAAGGTTTTTTACAATCTGCTATTTTTTGAGTGTTACTTTTTCAGGAAGTTAAGAATATATTTCTTTTGTCAATGGCTTCTTTTGTTTTGTACATATTCTATTTAACCAAATCAAGCAAGTCCCCCTGCTTTACTTGCGAAAAGCAATAAGCAATAGGTGAGGACTTGTTTATTGCTTTTTACAATTGAAACAAAAAACTTAATTAAATCTAATATTTATTAAACTATAACTAAAACAGCTCCGAAATATTGTTCTGCTGATATGCATTTGCAGGAATCGTAGTAACTCTTAGGTTCTGGAAATTCGCGTTATAAAAAATCCGCCCACTGTCTGAGCCGTATAGCGGCGAGTTTGGGCGGATTTTTTATGGTTTTAGCGGATTTTCAGGGCCTTAGAGTTCCTAGATTCCGAAACCGCATATCAACAGAACAATATTTCGGGGCGTCCCTTTTGTACAACAAAATTACATTTTCTTCCCTTTTTCAGCAGCTCCGTTTAAAGCTTCAAAAACAGCACTTCTGAACCCATTCTGTTCCAGAATACGTACTCCCTCAATGGTAGTTCCTGCCGGAGAACATACCATGTCTTTTAATTCACCTGGATGCATTCCTGTTTCCAGTACCATTTTCGCACTTCCGAGTACAGACTGTGCAGCAAACTGATAAGCCTGTTTTCTCGGCATTCCCTGGGCTACTGCTGCGTCTGCCATTGCTTCTACAAACATGAACACATAAGCCGGTGAGCAACCGCTTACAGCACCTACTGCGTCCATCAGACGTTCCGGAACAACTTCTGTACGACCGAAGCTGTTCGTGATCTCGCAGATCTGATCCAGTTCTTCTGCTGATACTTTCTCATTAGCGCACACACCTGTCATACCTTCACCAACCTGAGCAGGAGTGTTTGGCATCATTCTTACTACTTTCAGAGGTTGTCCACATTTCTCTTCTAACCACGCAAGAGTTTTCCCCGGTGCAATGCCTACGACCGTGTGTTCCGGTGTCAGTTCATCTTTTACTTCGTTCAGTACTTCTTCATAAAACTGCGGCTTCACTGCCAGGAAAACCAGTTTTGTGTTTTTTACTACTTCGCGGTTATCCAGAGTTGTCACTACGCCAAGTTTTTCTTTACTTCGTTTGCTTCCTTCTTCTGTAAGATTAGAAACAATAATCTCGTCTTTCTTGTAGAGACCTTTTTTCAGCATACCGCTGATCATTGCAGAACCCATATTTCCACATCCGATAAATCCGATTTTCATAAGTTTAACTCCTCTCATATGATCCGACTTATTTATAATAGTAGTTATTTTGTAGCTGCTTTTTCGCATATTATAGTACAAGCCTTTAGTAAAGTAAAGCGTCACTTCATGTGGCTATCTTAAAATCTCCTCAATAGTCGAAACCGTACTGAATGTTCCTTTGTTCTGGGATATAATCGTCTTCATTCTTTGCAGTTCAAAGTAATTCACATAACAGATCAGTGTTTTGTTTTCCCCGGCAATCATCCCTGAAGATTTTAATATCGTACAGGTCTTGTTCAGTTCTTCTTTTATCTGACGGATAATTGCATCCGGATCTTTTGTAATGATCGTAACCTGTTTGATCGCATCGAAATGATCTGTAAAATGATCAATGATCGCAGTGGCAATGACATATACCAGAAAACTCAGCATAGCAGAATCCCGGTTAATAAGAATAAATACTGCAATATATACAATGACATTGAACCCGATCAGAATATAGGAAATACTATAATCTTTTCCTGTTTTATTGAAAATTTTATTTACAATGATATTGGCAAAAATTTCAGAACCATCTATACAACCGCCATTTCGCAAAATCAGTGAAAGCCCGATTCCAAGAATCGCACCGCCAAAAGCCACCGCAAGAAAATGTTCCGTATTCAGTTCAAACGGAATTTTTTCAAAATAAGCAAGACCAATCGTATAGACAACAAATCCAATGAATACTCTGACAAAGAACTTTTTTCCCAGAAAGAAGATTCCAGCGATCAGAAACTGAAGGAAAACAAGAAGAACACATAATGAAAGATTATAGCCGGTAAGTTTGCTGATAATAATGGCAATTCCTGCTGTTCCGTAGTCAATGGCATCATTCGGAAGCAGAATACAGGCAACAGAAAAACTTGCCAAAATTGCGCCAAGAACAATTGCCATATATGAGATAATTATCTGGATTTTTTTATTCAATACGTCTTTCCCTCCTCCATACTATAAAAACTGAAAAAGGCACTTTGCATGATCGCAAAACGCCTTCGTTTCCAAATTTAATGGCTGTATTTTAACACGTTACCTCAATAGTGTCAAGAATACACTATCCCAGTTCTTCCCTGCTCATTTTTTTCCTTTGTAATAAAGGTTTCTTTTATTCTGGCGGGCAAAAAAATGCCACACCGGAAGCAAATACAGATAAATCGCCGCACATACACTCATTGTCGGTGCACCGATAAATGCCAGAGGAACCGCCGATGCAATCGACCAGGGTATCAACGGTGCGACTACAACTGCTGAATTTTCCAGTGAAAGTGCAAATTCTTTTTTATCCGGATTGTTTTCTCCGCAAAGCTGATTGGTCAGCATGATTGATAGGGTCTGGTTGCAGGATACGGCTGCTGTCACAACAGAGGTCAACAAGGTTGTTCCGAATGGCGTGATTTTACTGTTTAATTTTCCAACTAAATCTTTAACTCCATGAAGGAAATCTGTTCCTTTGAAAATGCCGGAATAGCAGGATGAGATTCCTACGATAGCAACGACTTTCATATTGGAAAGGATTCCGCCTCCGCCCATCAGTCGATTGATCTGCATATCATCCGGCTGAAAGCCCGAAATACATAATGCAGGAAGTCTGGAAACCGGATATTTCTGTATCAGGACTGCCACAAATATTCCACACAATGCACTTACTCCCAGAGTTCTTTTTACATTGACACGCAGTGCGGAAAGAACAAGCACAACTATAACAGGAAGTAATGTCCATACTGACAGATGATAGAATTCTCCCAATATTGTCCGAATCTCTCCATCTGCAGTTCCTGCATGTGTCCGCAGGCCAAGAGTCCAGTAAACCGTACAGGAGATAACAAATGGCACTACCGCAGTCCTCGCCATTCCTTTCAGGTTATCGTATAAATCTGTTTTCGTCAGTTCGCTTACGAGCAATGCACTGGTAGAAACCGGGGAGCATCTGTCACCGAAATAAATTCCCGCAAGAATTGCTCCTCCTGCCAGGACATCTGAAACATTCATGCTCTTTGCCATTGTCATGCAGATCACACCCATGGTAGCCGCCGTTCCAAATGCAGTTCCGGTCAGAAAAGATACCAGAGAACACAGGAGAAATGATGCCAACAGCATGATCGACGGCGCACAGATTCCTGACGCATAATAGACAATAAATGCAATAGAACCACTCGCCCGCCACACTGCAGTCATAATTCCTATCAGGATAAAAGTCAGCAGGATATTCTTCGCAGTCTTCATTCCCTGCCAGGAGAAAATCAGCATCTGTTTCCAGGTTTTCTTTTTTATCAGTCCATATGTAAAAAACAGCACCAGTCCCAGAATCATGGCATATATAATGGAAATTCCGGTAAATACACATAATAAAAGAACTGCAGCAAATATTCCAAGTAATAATAATTCCATAGGATACCTCCGGAGATTATTATATATCAGCTACAGTTCTTTTTCTATTCTTATATTGTTGATGCTTTGAGGTTTTTTGATGTTTTCATCATCTTATAATAAACCGGGATCAGCAGTGAGCAGGCTCCGATCCATGCTAATGGGCTTGCAATACATACAGATGTATATCCAATCATTCCGGAAAGTCCTACTGTTGCAGCGATTCGCATTACCAGTTCGATCATACATGCTACAAACGGTGCGCGTCCGTTCTGCATACTCTGAATGGAAGTACGGTATACTGCCAGCAGTCCCAAGATGAAGTAGCATGGAGCTACAACTGTCAGATACATATCTGAATAATAGTAAATTTCTTTCGTCGGATCTGAAAGGAACATTCTTACAATCGGATGTCTGAGCAATAAAATTCCGATACACATGATCAGATTGAATGTTTCTGTCTGGATCAGGCAGGCACGTACGCCCTGACGGATACGGTCTGTTCTGCCAGCGCCGAAGTTCTGTGCTACATAGTTGGAGATTGCTGTCATCATCGCATTATTGACCAGTACGGAGAGCTGATCTGCCTTGGATGCGGCAGTATATCCTGCAACTGCTGCAGTACCCAGTGAGTTTACGACTGTCTGCATGGCAAGCTGTCCGATGCACATAACTGACATCTGAAATCCCATTGGAAATCCGGTCTTTAAATGCAGGATTGCTGCATCTTTTAAGTCTGTGAAATCTTCTCTGCGCAAATGCAGGATTGGGAAGTTCTTTAATCCTACCACCAGGCTCAAAACTGCTGACAGGAACTGTGACAGGATAGTTGCCCATGCAGCGCCTGCTACACCCATATGTAACGGTACGATAAACAGGACATCAAGAAAGATATTCAGTACAGAAGAAAATACCAGGAAATACAGTGGTGTCTTACTGTCTCCCAATGCACGGAGCATGTTGGAGATCATGTTATAGAAAACAGTTGCTCCTGTACCGAGTAAAACTACAAACATATAGTCATACGCTTCGCCTGAAATATCAGCAGGAATCTGCATCCAGCGCAGAATCTGATGTGCAAGCAGACAGCAGATCAGTGTCAGAACTACTGTAAATGCAATACTCAGCAGTGTCGAAACTGCAACGCTCTTGCGCATTCCTTTTTCATCTTTTGCCCCGCATTTCTGTCCAAGACAGATACCGAAACCGCCTGTGAATCCATTGATAAAGCAGAATACAAAATAGATGATAATACTGGTAGAACCTACCGCCGCCAGGGAAGTTGCCCCCAATGTTTTACCTACGATTACGGAATCCGCCAGTGTGTAGAAAAGCTGAAACAGGTTTCCCAGGATTACAGGGATTGCGAATTTCAGCAGTGACCAGAACGGATTTCCTGTGGTCAGATCCATTTCTTTTGATCTTGCCATGTTTCTTACTCCTCTCCTTGCACGATGTGCGTGTCAACGTTATAATTATCATTACAAAAATTGATATATCCAGTGATGAACTGCCAAAACCTGTTAATAATTATGTTTCTATATATTTTCTTCAGACTTCAAAATAAAGTCTCACAATTATTATTCAGGTAATGTACTAATTTGGAATCATTTCATCACAATATATGAGATAGAATCGGAGAATTGTAAAATGGCTATGCGTAAAATTCTGGTGGATGACACCAACCGGGAACTTTGTGAACATGGAACTGCAGGTTTTCCCATGACAGTGAATCATGATGACCTCTGGGCTTTTGAGGGGAAAAGTGTTCCTATTCACTGGCATAATGACCTGGAGATCAGCGTTCCCAGAGAAGGGGAAGCGATTTATCAGGTTTACCAGAAAACTTATACTGTCAGACCGGGTGAAGCTCTTGTACTGAACCGAAATGTGCCGCATAGCTGCCATTCGCCCAATAATAGTCATGCCCGTTACAGTACGTTTCTGGCACGTCCGGATTTCATATATGGCGAATTCGGAAGTGATGTGGAACGCAACTGTTTTCGGCCTTTTCTGCAGAATTCTGCAGTTCCCTGTATTCTGCTGAATGAAGAAAACGAATGTACTAAAAGCGTGTTACAGAAACTCAATGAAGTTGAGGAAATCTTTGATCAGAAGTCTTATTGTTATGAACTGAAGATCAAAGGTCTTCTCTGTGAAGTGTACAGTCTGATCCTTTGTGAACATCAGAAAGAATTCACAAAATTCATTCCGTCTAACCAACTTGAACTGGAACGATTGGAGCAAATGTTGAATTATCTTAATACACATTTTGAGTCTGTAGTTTCTCTGCAGGAACTGGCTGATCAAGTTCATCTGTCCAGAGAGGTCTGCTGCCGTCTGTTTAAGAAAATGACAGGCAAGACAGTTACCGGATATCTGGAAGAATACCGTGTCAATCAGAGTCTGTCACTGGTACAGAGCAGTCAGTACTCTATGATCCAGATTGCAGATATGACAGGTTTCAGCAATGCAAGCCGATTTGCCCACGCATTCCGCAAGCAGTTCGGATGCAATCCTGGTGAATACAATTCTCTTAAGCGGCAGAATGTCTGATGAATACTTCTCTTTCTGCTGCATGGCTAATTATATTCGAAACCTGTCTGAAAGACGATTCTGGTATTGATTTACATGATACAGATATTGACTTTTTTATTTATTTCTTTTTGCATATTAGTTCTATTTATTTCAAGATAGAAATTTAGGTGACTTGAAATGAAACAAAATATAGTTACGGTCATTATGAAAAAAGACTATTGCACTATATATGATCAAAAATGTAATTACAGTCAACTTAAAGCAAGATCTTAGTGGACCTTAATCATTAAAAATACAATTGCAGTCAGCTTAAGGCAAGATCTTGGTTGACCTTAATCATTAAAAATACAATTATAGTCAGCTTAAAGCAAGATCTTGGTTGACCTTAATCATTAAAAGTATAATTTCAGTCATCTTAAAACAAAATCCCCAATGACCTTATTCAATAAAAGTGCAAATACGGTCATCCAAAAAAGAGATTGTAAATGACTTAAAAAGCAAGAAACAGAAATATAGTCACCCCAATAACAAATTATGACTGACTGTATTTACAAAAATTAGAATTCCAGTCAAACGCAAGGAACTATCACTCTTTATTTTAGAGATTATCAGCATTGCATCCGCAAAATTATTTTTCTATAAATACTAACTTGATATCAAACTCAAAGTTCTCCTGATCCAGGCGGTATTTCTTTGAGAGTTCCGGGCCGCAGCTGTTAGAGCCGATACCGTTCTGTGCATAGTCCAGGCATAATACTGTGCTGCCGCAGTTCTCAAGTTCATAGCTGTGTGCTTTGTTTGTGAGTTCTTCCTGTGTATAGACAGATGCATTGAATGAGAATGTCAGGTCACTGACTGCGTAGATGCTCTGGTCTTTGTTGGAAAGTTTTACATAATCACAGTCTGTATGGCTTCCGTTTTCCTGTGGACGAAGATAGTCTTCATGCATTTCCTCAACTGTTGTCTGGAATACTCCATGGTATCCTGCCTGTCTTTTATCAACGTAACTCTCTGCAGGTCCGATTCCGGAATAGGTAACGTCTGTGAACTCTTTGTCCAGGAACAGGCGAAGCCCAAATCTTGGAAGCATCGGGAATTCTAGGTCTCTTTCTACCTGCATTTTTACTGACACTGCTCCGTCAGGAGTGATCTGCCAATCTGCTTTTACTTCCAGAATTTTCTGCACTGTAGGTGCCATCAGACCAATCACACTATGTATCAGAACACTTCCCTCTGATATTTCATAAGTAGTTTCGTACGCTCTTGCATAGCTCTGGTCGTAGTGTGCATTCATCCATTCCAATTTGATCTTTCGGTCATTATCTGTTGGTGCACGCCAGATGTTTAATTCCATCGGCTGTGTGAAAAGCTGCTTATTTCCTGCATACATTTTGTCAAACAGGCCGGTCAGTTTATTAAATACATATACGTATTCCTGATTCTTACCGGTAATTTTCAGATATCTGTCTGATTCTTCGATTTCTATAGTGCTTCTGTCTGTAGCTTCATTTTCTGTGGCGTTTCTGTCGATATCTTCACTTTCCGTGATGCTTCTGACAATAGCTTCATCTCTGTCAGCACTACCAGCATTCTCAGAAGTATCGCTACTCTGCATCTTACCTGCAAGCAAGTTTACAGCAGTCTGATTTCTTCCATCTTCATTCATCAGCAGTATTTCATCAAATCCCAGACCCTGGTCTTTTTCCTGAAGTGTTGTTTCGTCTTTCAGATGGTAGTTAATTTTGAGGTAACATTTTCCGGCATCTGGAATATGAACCGGAATAATTACTCTTCCCTCTTCCCCCGCAGGTATACTCTCTTTTAACTGAATTTCTCCTATCTGCATATTCTTTCCATCGCAGCTTACTTCATAGGTCAGATAAAGATAATCTTTCAGATCCAGATAGTTCAGATAATTATGAAGTACAACTTCTCCTGATTCCTGATCATAGGATATGACTCTTGCAGGACGGTATACATTTTTGTATTCTTTCAATCCAGTGTGCGGAGTTCTGTCCGGATATACCAGACCATCCATACAGAAATTACCGTCATGGATTTCTTCTCCGTGATCACCGCCATAGAAGTAGATTGGCTTTCCGTTTTCTGCATTTCCTTTGTAGATTGCGTGGTCGCACCACTCCCATACGAAGCCTCCGCAGAGAGAATCATATTTGTGAATATATTTAAAATAGTCCTCTAAATCTCCAGGGCCATTTCCCATAGCATGGCAGTATTCTACCAGCAACAGCGGTTTGTCCGGAGTTTTTTCCATATAGTCTTCAATTTCTTCAAACGCAGGATACATTCTGCCTACAATATCAATATTAGAGTAATCATACTCTCTGTCTGAGCTTCTGTAGAAAGCACTCTCATAAGTAGTCAGACGAGTCGGATCATATTCCTTTGTCCACTTCAGTGCTTCTTCAAAAGTGCATCCGTATCCGCACTCATTTCCCATTGACCAGATCACGATAGACGGACGGTTTTTCTCTCTGCACACGCAAAGTTTCGTACGGTCCAGAGTAGCCGGAATGAAGTCCGGATTGTTGGAAATTCGTTTGTTCCAGTGCTCTACTACATTGTCCCATTCTGAATTCTGCAGATACTGTGTCTGTGTTCCATGGCTCTCATTGTCTGCTTCTGCAATTACGAAGAATCCATACTCATCACATAACTGGTAGAAATACGGAGAATTCGGATAGTGACTGCTGCGGACTGCATTGAAATTGTGCTGTTTCATCATAGACAAGTCTGTTTTAATCTGTTCAATACTGATCACAGCACCTGTTACAGGATCTGAGTCATGTCTGTTTACACCATTGAATTTAATCTTTGTTCCATTGACATAAATTACACTACCCTCACGGTGGATTTCACGGATACCAATACGGTCTGTGATCACCTCGTTCTCTGAAGCAAATACAATCTGGTACAGATATGGTGTTTCCGGAGTCCAGAATTTCGGATCAGCAATCACAAATTCTGCTCTATAATTATAAGCTCCCCCACATTCTACCGGACTGAACTTTCCTTTCTGTACCAGATTTCCCTGCATATCCCGTATCTGTATTTCAAGTTTCTGTGAAATACAGTTCTCCCCAATGAAACATGCCTGGATTTCTACCTTTGCTTTTTCATCCTGGATTTCTGTCTTGGTAAAATAATCGTACAGAACATTCTCAGGTCTTTTCAGAATATATACATCACGGAAGATACCTGTCATTCGGAATTTATCCTGATCTTCCAGATAAGTTCCGTCACACCATTTCAGAACCAGCACTGCCAGTCTGTTTGCACCCTCGTGCATATATGCGGTTACATCAAATTCACTTGTTGCATGAGATACCTGACTATATCCCACATAACATCCATTCATCCATACATAAAAGCAGGAATCCACGCCCTCGAAATTAAGAAATGCCTTAGGTGCATCTGCATCTCTGTGATACTCAAATTCATGAACATACGCTCCACACGGATTCTCCTGCGGCACATATGGCGGATCCAGCGGAATCGGATAACGGACATTGGTATACTGATGACTGTCATAGCCGAAATTCTGCCAGATGCCTGGTACCGGAATCCGATCAAAGCTTTCTGTATCTGCTCCATCTTCATAAAATTTCTCCTGCAGATCATAAATGCTCTTGTAAAATTTAAATTTCCATACATCATTCAGAATCTGCATTCTGTCTGATTTCTCTCTGTCATGGACCAGCGGTCCCATCTCTTTTGATGCCGGCATATAATATGCACGATATGGCATAGTATTCTCATGTAACACGTTCAGGTTTTCGTAATATTTTGGTACAATCATGTGGCTTCCTCCCAATACTTTTTCTCATTATATTCTGCGTGAAATCCCTTATATTTTCACGCCCGGATCAAAGTTTTCCATTCACCCCGTGAATACTGTTATTATAGTATTTTGCAGCCGGAAAACATATAAACTCTATTCGACAAAACATGCACAAAATGATATAATTTTAAATATCAGATCCGAATTCTACAGGAGGTTTTCCTATGTACACAAACTCCGCATACTGGCATCAGTCCCGTGTTGATTTTAAAGATAAAAAGCATTCTCTATTTGTCGGAAGCTGCGGTACTTACCGTCTCTATACAATAAAAAAACTTCCCACTCACCGTCCCCGCGGGCGTGTAGATTATCAGCTTTTATACATTGCTTCCGGTAAAGCTCACTTCTATTTTAATGGAAAAGAGCAGGTCGTATCTGCCGGAAACATGGTACTGTACCGTCCGAAAGAAGAACAGCGCTACTATTATTATGGAGCGGAGCATCCGGAAGTGTACTGGGTTCATTTCACAGGAAATAATGTAAAGAATATCCTGCGTAAATACGGGATCGCAGATGATGTGCATGTAATCTGCTCTGGTATTTCTATGGAATATAAACAACTGTATCAAAACATGATTCAGGAACTGCAGCTTAAGCAGGAAGACTATGAAGAATTACTGGTCAATTATCTGCGTCAGCTTTTTATTCTGATTCACCGCCAGCTTCTTACCAAACCAAGAAAAAAGAATCCAATGATCATGGATGACATGGCTCAGGCTGTGGAATATTTTCGGACACATTATAATAAACCTGTGAGTATTGAAGATTATGCTGCTTCCCACAATATCAGCGTCAGCTGGTTTATCCAGAATTTCAAGCAATATACAAATACCACTCCGGCTCAGTATGTTCAGCTTTTGCGGACAACCAATGCGAAATCTCTGCTGGAAACGACCAATTATAATGTTTCGGAGATATCCAATCTGGTTGGGTATGAGAATCCGTTATATTTCAGTCGCTTTTTTAAGAAACAATTTGGAGTATCTCCATCACAGTTTCGTAAACAGCTGTTAAGCAATGAAGAATATCATTCTAAATAGAATTTCATGTCTGTCATTTGGTTATGAACAGACAGTGAAACGAATATTTATCCATTTGACTATATTAATACTTCTAATGATCTTTTTAACTAAAAAGGTGACCGTCTGAAAATCCATTCAGCTGTCACCTTTTTTCATTTATTTATATAACATTTGGTTAAACTATTTTTATCTTTGCAACCGCAAGTCCATAAATTTTCAGCCTTTCTTCTCCACTGCCGTAAATCCATTCAGCCTCTCCATCCGGCAATGGAAGCTCAACTGCATCTGTTCCGAAGTTCTGATAAATATAATATTTCGCATCGTCATTTTCTCTTACTGTAATTTCCAGTGTATCCGGGATTTCGCCTTTTATTCCACAGGAAATACCACTGTCAGCAACTACTTTTCCAATAAAATCATCATAGAAATCTCTGTCAGCATCAGCAGCTACATACCATGCTTTTCCTTTTCCGTAATCATTGACTGTCAGACAGGAATATCCTTTGTAGAAGTCCTCTCCATAAGTCATCAGCGAACGCGCACCGCGAAGTTCCACCAGATCGCACAGATATTTACAGGTATAGGTTCTGTTCAGTCCAAGTTCATTATTGTGTACAGGAACCAGTCTGTTTTCTTCCCAGTCATAAAGAGCATCAAGCTCTGTACTTCTGATTCCCAGGACATCCATCAGTCCGTGAGGAGTTCCCTCCAGATAACATCTGTCTGTATCATCCACGATTCCTGACCAGTAACTTGTGATCAGATAACCGCCATTTTCCACAAAAGCACGGACTTTCTCTGCAAATCCTTTCTTAAACATATATACCATAGGCAGTGCCAGTATCTTATATTTGTCCAGATCACAGGTCATATCTATCAGATCTACATTCAGTCCCTGTCTGCGGAAACTTCTGTAAAATTTTCTCAGCGCTTCCATATAGTGAAGCCCTTTGTTTCTCGGTCCCTGACTGTCTTCCATTGCCCACTGGCTGTCCCAGTCATAGATGATCGCGGCTTTACTGTTTACGATTGTTCCGGCCAGTTCTTTTATCTTTTTCAGGGCTTCTCCGGTTTCAGAAACCTCTTTAAATACTCTTGTATCTTTTCCGCCATAATGATCGATCACTGCTCCGTGAAACTTCTCAGAAGCTCCACGGCTCTGACGGATCTGGAAATAAAGCGCCCCCTCACTTCCATGTGCGATTGCTTCCATAGACTGTGCAAAGAGAACTCCCGGCTTCTTCAGTTTACTTACACCCTGCCAGTTAGTAGCTGCCGGGCAGGATTCCATCTGGATAAATGGTTTCCCTTTCAGAGATCGCATCAGATCATGATACAATCCATTATCATCAGCTGTGTCGATCGCATCTTCTTTATGCCATGTAGGGTAAGTATCCCAGGAAACGACATCAATTTCTTTTGCAATCTTAAAATAGTCCAGCCCTTTATAATGATACATGAGATTTGCTGTTGTAGGAAGATTGCTTCCTCCATCTCTCACTGCCTGAATTTCATGATGGAGAAAATCCGCAGTCTGATGGGTAACAAACCGCTTCCAGTCCAGGTTTAATGCATGAAGCTGAGTTTCTCCGATCCTGGACGGACTCTCGATCTGATCAAAGCTGTTATAATTATGGCTCCAGAATGTAGTACACCACTGATCATTCAGATTTTCAATTGTCTGGTATTTCTCTTTCAACCATTTGCGGAATGCATCCTGGCAGAGCGGACAATGGCATTCTCCACCATATTCATTGGAAATGTGCCACAAAATCACTCCCGGGTGTGTGGCCACTTCTTCTGCCAGTTTTTTATTTATGATATGTACTTTTTCTCTGTATACAGGAGATGTATAACAGTGATTATGTCTGAATCCGAAAAGATTTCTGTGTCGTGTTTCATCTACACGGAGAACCTCAGGATATTTATCTGCCATCCATTTCGGTCTCGCACCTGACGGGGTTGCCAGAATTGTGTAGATTCCGCTTTTATAAAGCTTATCAATAATCTCCTGCAGCCACCCAAAATTAAAGACTCCCTCTTCCGGTTCCAGTGTTACCCAGGAAAAAATCCCAAGGCTTACCACATTGCATCCCGATTGTGAAAGCATGTCTATATCTTTTTCAAGAATATCAGGTCTCTTTAACCACTGTTCCGGATTATAGTCGCCGCCATGAAGCAGCATGTCTGTTTTAAACTCCATAAAAACCTCCTTAACATAAATATACTTATATGGAAAAACGATGTCAGATCATGAACACCTCTTGGGATCTGACATCGTTTTTTCTATCCGGCAAATAAGCCTTTCTGCCTTACATGCAGTTTATATTGTGTAGCTATATCGCAGCTTATCGGCTAATTTGTAGAAGCTTTCATCTGCAGTTCATAACCTAATATAGATTTCGGCAGTCTCTTATTTTCTGTAAGATATACATACAAAATCCTGCTTGCCTCTTTTCCAAGCTCATCCACATCAAAGTGAACACAGCTGACAGGTGGATACCATTCATCCAGCAGATTACTGTTATGAAGAGAAGCCACTTTTATTCTTTCAGGAACCGGAATTCCCTTTTTGCGCAGAATTCTTAAGATCACCATGCAGATGTTATCGTCCATACACAGAATACAGTTCACATCAGATGCCAGCACTTTTTCTATCGCCATTACAAATCTATTTTCAGTTTTTGCCCACATCTTTTGGCTTTTTCTCTGATTTACTGCTTATATATTTTCTTCTATGCTTTTATGCACATTTTTTATCCACTGTCCTGGGGTCTGGTTTTTTACTTTTCTGAAATTTGTTATAAATGTAGACATATTATTAAATCCTACTTTTTGTGCCGCTTCACTGATATTAAATTTTTTATTTTTTAACAGCTTACAGGCTTCCTGTATCCGGATATAATTTACATACTGAACGGGAGTCATATTATATTTTTCGGAAAATAACCTTCTAAGATAGCTTTCACTGATGAATGTTGCTTCCGCAATATCAGATATCTTGATGTCTTCCGCAAAATGTTCCTCTACAAATGAAAGTGCAAGCTGTAACTTTCCGGACTTATCATCATTTACATATTCCATTGTATCCTGACGCTTCTCATTTACAAATTCATCCGAATTAATTTTCACGATTTCCATAAGCACCGTAAATAGAAGTCCTTTTACACAATTTCTGTACCCATAGTCCTGTATTCTGATCTGATCCATGAGACAGTCAAGTTCACGCACAAGCAGCGGGACTTCTTCCTTCTGCCTTTTGATCGGGCCGCTTTCAATTCGATTCTGGAAACGCTGAGCATCTCTTTTTCTGAATTTTGCGCTTAATAAAAATTCCATGGTATCAACATAAATGAATTCCCAGAAGCTTTTCTCTCCCTCCGCATTAATAATACTATGAGGAAAATTTGCAGGAATAATGATCACTGAATTCTCTGTATAAAATCTTCTGTCATTATTAAATACTACCGTTCCTCTTCCCCTTCTGCAGATTCCAATCTCCAGTAAATTATGAAAATGATTTGGCAGAACGGTTCTTCTCACCTCATCCAGACCATATGTTTTGATCCCTGCACTTCCCAGCACTGCCAGCAGATCCTCTCCGTCCGGGATCTGGCAATATTTGAATTTGGCTTCTCTTCTCCTGTTCGGCATTTACTCACCCCATTTATTTCTATTTAATAATTCCCCTCTGCTTTTCTCAAAACAGAGGGGAATTATCTTTTTAATCTTTATATGATTTTTATTTATTATCCGTTTAATCTTCTGCCTGAGATCAACTCTTTATTTGCTTTTTCTACATTCATTCTTGACATGATAAATGTAATAATGATGCAGATTACAAACGGTACCCAGAGATACATAATATGAAGCATACTGATACAGGAAGCCGGCTGTGTTGCCAGGTTCTGGTCAAATTTACTGAATGCCAGAAGCCATCCTGTAATAGCTGTTCCAAGTCCGCCTCCAAGCTTGATGCCAAGAGATGTACAGGAATACATGGTTCCATCTACACGTTTGCCTTTTGTAAGATATGTGTATTCAGAGCAGTTGGCAATTACTGCATTCATATCTCCCTGCCATGGTCCCATACCAAAAGCTGCAACAGCTGTAAATGCCAGCATAAGCGGAACGCTATGCATATATGCGGCAACAATTACAAGACCTCTTCCGATAGTTCCGATCGCATAGCCGGTAACATTTAACTTATATAATCCCTGCCATTTCGCTACCAGTGATGGTGTGATCACAAGAGCAATGATCAATGGAATATTGATCGCCCATGAGAATACAGGGAATAAGTTTTCATTTAACAGAACATACATCATATAGTAAATACCCATATTCAGCATAGCTGAATAAATCTGCTGAAGAATATAAGTAACACAGATCATAATGTAATATTTATTTGCAAACAACAGTTTTGCTGCTTCAACAAGAGAGTATTTCTCATCTGAAGAATTATCCACACCGTCATTTAATTCTTCTTCCGGAAGTTCTTTGACAGATAATGCAGAAATTGTATTTACTGCCAGACCGATGATTGCATAAATAATAGCTACTGTTCTCCATCCTGCTGCTCCGCCACCCATAACTTCAACAAATTTAATTGTAACAGACTGGATCAGAAGACTGGTTGAGAATGCAAAGATGAAACGATAGGAACCCATCTCCACACGCTCTTTGCTGTTCTTTGTGATCAACGCGGTCAGTGCTGAATATGCGATGTTGTTTGCTGTATAGAAGACTGCGTTTAATAAGGAATATGCAATAAAAAACCATGCATACTGTGCAGTTTTTCCAAGGCTTTCCGGAATTGCAAAGATGCCGATCAGGGTTACTGCGCATCCGATATAGCCGTAAAGCATCCATGGTTTTGCTTTTCCCATTCTTGTGTGGGTTTTGTCGATCATGGAGCCAAAGAAGATGTCTGTTACGCCATCAAATAATTTAGATAATGCGATCAGAGTTCCGACGATACCTGCATTCAATCCAACCATGTTGGTCAGATACAGCATGACAAAGGAGGATAAGAATGCGTACACAACATTACCTGCCACATCACCCGAGCCATATCCGACTTTGTTATACCATTTTAAGTACTTTTTTTCTTCCATTTTCTACTTCCTCTCATAGTTTATACCGATTTCTCCGTTCAGGCGGTTTTCGCCTTTGTTCGGTGATTATTATAAAATAAAAGAAATTGAAACTATATAAACCGAATGAGACAAAATATGCACAAAATTAAAGAGTTTTTAACTTTCTCTTTACGGAAAATCTGCGCAATTATAAATATGCACAATTTTGTATATGTCTTTTTATGCACATTGTCCTTGAGCAAAGTTCCGTGCCCTTTTCGCAAAAACAATCGTAAAAATTTACGATTGTCTTTGGAATATTAAACTTTTGTGGTTATATAAAGCTCTATTTTGAAGATAAACGAAAAACCAGAGGATAATATTTCGCCTGTAATTTACGGGGTGATATTATTCTCTGGTTTTAGTGTTTTTCATATAGACAGTATAAAGATTATGCTATTTTTTCTTCAACATTTTCCAAACTGTACAACATATCCGGATCAATATCCAGGCATTTACTGCAATCCCTATTCCCAGATACATCCCATGCCAGAGTATCATTTAAAATAGTGCATGCGTTCATAAAAAAATCTATATTTTTTAATGGTGCAAACGCTTTTTTATCCAATAATGGCTTTGCATCGTAACATACTATTTTTCCGTCTTCAAAATATACATATACTGTATAATCTTCATATGGAATTACCTGAACTATATCATATAACATACTAGATGCCTCCTTAATTATACCAATGGGTTAATTCTGTTAAGCGGAAGACCATCTTTCGAAAGCTCCCAGTTCTGCATCAATTCATCCTGATGAATTACACACCATGCAAGAATCAGTTTCAATTGTCTGGAGGGTAATGCTCCTTTTATTACTCTTGCTTTGTCTATATCAATCACTGCTTTATTCCCATTATACTCAGCATGAAAATGTGGTGGATTATGGTCTTCATAATACATTGTAATTCGTATTCCGTAAAATAATGAAATTTCCGGCATGTCACATTCCTCCTTTATATAATTCATTATACCAATTACACATGACTTTGAACATCATATATTTTTATATTTTGTAAATATCCGCATTCCTATCTTATCTGTATTGTAAACTTGTCTCCCATTGGTATTGCGGCATCTGTGGGGTTTTCGCCTTCGTCATATACGTAGCCTGCGGATTCTTCGTAGACATCGTCGGAGGAGAATACCTGATGAAGTGTATCGTTTTTTACTTCATATAATTGTAGTGTGATTGATTTTGCTTCCGGGGAGATTTCTTTGTAGCCAGTGAATTCAGGGTCTATGGTTTGTTGGAATGCAGTTTCTTCGCCATTCCTTCCTGTCTCCTGATAGCAGATTTTGTTTCCCTGATCGTCTGTTCCGATCAGATAATAATCACTGTCAATATACACTGTTCCATGATATGTTCCGTAAATTGTACTTTCGAATGGATTCCATCTGAATTCTGTGAGGTTCAGGATGTTGGAATCAAATTTAATGTTCTGATCCAGGTTCAAATCTACGGTGTTTTTTTCCAGTTCTTCTTTTGATGTTGTAAGTTTGAATGTATAAGGTTCTGTATTAGCCTGTATTTTCTGGATGTTTTCCCAGGTTACGGCATCGACCATTGCGATTGGCCATACTTTGAACTCTATGTTTACAGTTCCCTCTGTGTTGATCTCTTCTCCGATTGTAAAGTCTTCTACTGTTATTGGATTTTCTGACAGAGCATTGTTATTGACTGTTCTTTGGCCCAGGCCCTGCTGGATTTCCTGACCGTTAATTCGTACTTCTGTAAATAAGATTTTGTCCTCTATTGTGTCCTGCGTATCTGAGTCTGCTTCCTGGGAGATCAGGTCTTTTTTAGTTTGTTCTTTTCCAGTGTGACTCTTGTTGTTTAAGTCTTCACTGTCGGAATATGCGATCCATAGATTTTTGCTGTCCATTACAATCTCATTCAAAGTTATGGTGATTCCATCTCTTAAAATACTTTTTCCTACAACATTGGTATAAGAATCGGTGTCACCATTCTCGATTCCCAGTGCCTGTCCGATCCAGGAGGTTACTCTCTGCAATGCTGCTTTTACGTCTTCCTGATACCTCAGTGTACATCCTGCCATGATAAACAGTATGATTCCGGCTGCTGCTATTTTCCAGTTTCTCTGTATCCGTGAAAAGCGGCGCTGTTTTTTCCATGGTCTGGAGGCTTCGTAAATGTATTTATCGTTCAGATCACCGATCAGTTCTAATGTTTTAAATCCTTTTTCCATATAAATGCTTCACCCCTTCCCATAGTTTCTTTCTGCTTCGATAGAGACTGGATTTGACTCTGCTTTCTGAAATTCCATGCCGGGCTGAAATTTCGCTGATGCTGTCCATATACCAGTAGCGTCGGATGAAGATATCACGGTCACCTTTTTTCAGGGAGTCCAGGAATTTTTCAAGAATTTCGAGAATCTCTTTTCGCTGAATCTCATCATTTAAAGAGTATGCGGTTGCGTCTTCTATTTCTTCCAGTTCTTTGCATAATTCTGATATGTGGTCTGCGGACCGCTTTGCAGCTTTTTTCCTGCGGAAACAGTCAATTGCCAGATTTCGGGTTATTTTTCCAAGAAAGGGAGACAGGATTGTTGGTTTTCTGGGTGGTATGGAGTTCCATGTAGCCAGCCAGGTATCGTTGACGCATTCGTCGGAATCTTCTTTGTCATACAGGACATTCCAGGCGATACTGAAACAGTACCTGCCATATTTTTGTGCAGTCGCCTGTATGGCTTCTTCTGATCTGTCAAAATACAAGTTGATGATTGCTGTATCTTCCACTTTTTTCACCTCGCGTTTCTTTTATTTGGGTTTTCATAAGATAAGACGGATTTTGGGGGTGTGAAGTTTCAGTTTTAATAAAAAAATTTAAATTCTTTTTATCACTTTTATCTTTTAGAGCTTAATGTTCTTTGGTAAAATGAAGTATAAAAAGAGGAGGTATTTCGAATGAACAGACTTGGACAGATGTTAATAGATGAGGGAATGGAAAAAGGGATTGAACTTAGCCTAACCGACTCCATCAAAAAACTTATGAAAAATATGAGTTGGACGATCGACCAGGCAATGAATGCCCTGGAAGTTCCGGAAGATAAACGTGAGAAATATCGCAAATCTATAGAAGAAAACAGCTAATAGAAGTGCCACCGCATTGACATATATTAAAGCAATGCGGTGGTATTTTTATCTTATTTTCGTTCAAATCCGAGATATCTTGTTCCCTGATAGCTTAATGCTCCGGTATCGCCCTCTGCTAACATCCCATATTCCGGACCTTTCACTGACAGTTCCATCCGTTCACCATTTTCCAGTTCAAAGGTTACATAATAAGAAGTAGATGACATAACTGTAAATCCATGTGCTCCAGTTGCATCTCCTGCATTAGGCTGCTGATGCTGCGAAACTTTAGTTCGTTTTGCAACGATTTTTGCTGGAACTGTAAGTCTTTCTGAATGATTATTTTGGTTCCATGTACTTATGTTTTTCACAATATTATAGATTATCAATGCCAGAATACAGAAAAATATTATTGAAAACAAAACGTTAAATATATAAAACATATCACCTCTCCTTTCGCATCCATTTTTGTTGGTCTAAGTATAGCATACTATCTGATAAAAGTATCGTAAAAATATAGGGCAAAATGAATTTTTCAAAGGAAAGCCATCTATAATCTTCTGATAAAATTCCACAGGATAAATATCACGATATTTTGCATGCCTTAATGGCAAGCTTTCAGAAAATCTTAAAACTCAGCGATGAACAACTAACTATTTTTACCGTTGATTTTGAAGCAAGATTACCGAAATATCTGCGGAATGCACTGCATCCGGAAGATGTAGCAGCATAAATCGTTATTTTGTTAGCTGAAATATTGAATTTTAAAGGTGCAAGTCCCATTTTAGGTATGGGAAGTCTTAGTTAATAATAAAATAAAACCATCACATTTGTGACCGTTCTCAGATCACTTACGTGATGGTTTCCTCTTTGTTTCATTTATTCTGTCAAAAGCTTTGGTTTTAACAGAAACCTTATTTCTTCTCATCCAGCAAGATCACGCCCTGTGCAGGGTTGTGGTTGATTGCGCCTACAATTGGATGTGGAACGTACATTTCTTCCAGATATGCGATGTCTTCCGGAGTAAGTTTTACATCAAAGGCACCAACTGCGTCGTCGAGGTAAGAAGCTTTGGTTGCTCCAATGATCGGAGAAGCAATGCCTTTTGCCCACTGCCATGCAATGGCGATCTGTGACATTTTGCAGTTGTATTTCTGGGAGAGTTCGTGGACACGGTTGACGATCTTCATGTCGCACTCTTCCATTTTGTCGTATTTACCCATAGCTACTCTGTCGGTTTTGCTTCTCAGTGTGTCTGTGTTCCACTGTGGTCTTGTGAGGTGTCCGGCTGCGAGAGGGCTGTATGGCATTAAGGATACGTTCATTTGTTTGCAGATTGGGATCAGTTCACGTTCGTCTTCGCGGTAGAGGAGGTTATAGTGGTTCTCCATAGTGGAGAACCGTGTCCATCCGTGTTCTTTTGCAGCAAGCTGCATGTTGTAGAACTGGTATCCGTACATGGCAGATGCTCCGATGGCTCTGACTTTGCCTGCTTTTACCAGATCATGGAGTGCTTCCATGGTTTCTTCAATTGGGGTTTCGAAGTCAAATCTGTGGATGATGTAGAGGTCGAGATAGTCTGTTCCCAGACGGTTGAGAGTACCGTCGATTTCTCTCATGATGGCAGGACGGGAGAGTCGACCCTCGTTGAAGTAAACTTTAGAGGCGATGACTACTTTGTCACGTGCGATGTTTTTCTTTAAGGCTCTGCCAAGGTATTCTTCGCTGGTTCCTGCGGAATAGCCGTTGGCTGTATCAAAGAAGTTAATGCCCAGATCAAGGGCATGTTTGATTACTTTTTCACTGTCATTTTCATCCAGTGTCCAGTCGTGCATGGTGCCTGCTTTGCCGAAACTCATGCATCCGACGCATAATTTTGATACTTCTATGTCGGTGTTTCCAAGTTTTGTGTATTCCATTTTTGTCCTCATTTTCTGCTTTGTTGATTTCATATTTGCGGATATATTTTTCAATTTATTATCAGGTTCCAAACTACTATCTGCTTGTTTTATAAGACAATGAGCACCAAATTATTCTATATAGTAATAAATCCCCCTTTATGAATGATTGCTTTCACAATTAAATCCAAGGGGGACTTACTTAAATCAGGCAGATAAAATTCTCTGCTCCGCTGCTTAATAATAGAACTAGGTGACTTTCTGCTATTAAAGCAGTTAGCTTCCTTGACTCAACTAGATTTTTATTTTAATTTGCCATATTCTTCGTCAGAAACTGCTTCGCACCATTCATTGGAGCCCTCTTCTCCCGGGACTTCAACTGCAAGGTGGGAGAACCAGCTGTCCGGTGCTGCGCCGTGCCAGTGTTTTACTTCTGCAGGGATGTTGATGCAGTCGCCTGGTTTCAGTTCGATGGCTTCTTTTCCCTCTTCCTGATAGTATCCACGTCCTGCAACACATACGAGAATCTGTCCACCACCACTCTTTGCGTGGTGAATGTGCCAGTTGTTTCGGCATCCAGGCTCAAATGTTACATTGAAGATTCCAACCTGGCTTGTGGATACAGGTGCCAGATAGCTCTTTCCGATGAAATATTGAGCGAATGCATCGTTTGATGCACCGATCGGGAATACCATGGATTTTGCATGTGCTCTCATGGCTTCATCTTCGTATGGAAGATCTCCCTCACCGTTCTGCCAGATTTCTTTTGCAAGGTTAAATACTGCCCATCCTTTTGGCCATCCTGTGTAGAATGCTACATGTGTGATGATCGCTGCGATTTCTTTCTGTGTTACGCCATGATCTTTTGCGTTCTGTAAATGGAATTTCAGGGAAGAATCTGTGATTCCGGATGCCATTAATGCTACTACTGTAATGATGCTTCTTGTTTTTACGTCAATGTCCTGATTATTCCAGTTTTCTCCGAAGAGTACGTCGTCGTTGAAATGTGCAAATTCCGGAGCAAATTCTCCGAGTGCATTTCTGCCTGCTGTCTGTACGATCTTTGCCATTATAATTACCTCCAGCTATTTATAAAGATTTTACCCAGCTCTCAATTTCCTGTTTGCTTCCACCGTTAAGGAGTTTGCCCTCGCGGATTTCTGCGCCTGGTGCAGATGGCTGTAATTCCTGAACTGTTTTTCCGAATCCGCTTCCGCCGGATGTTGCGAAGAGTGTGATCTTCTTTCCTGAGAAATCATAAGCTTCCAGGAATGTGTTGATGATGGTTGGAGCTACATACCACCAGATTGGGAAACCAATGAGGATTTCATCGTAGTCTGCTACTTTTGCATCTGTTGGTTTGATTTCCGGTCTGGATGTTTTGTCTTTCATTTCTACACTGCTTCTGGAGTTCTTGTCCATCCAGTTTAAATCTGCTTTTGTATATGGTACGGTTGGTTCGATCTCATACAGGTCTGCTCCTGCTGCTTCTGCAACCATTTCTGCTACTCTCTTTGTTGTTCCGCTTGCACTGAAATATGCTACTAATTTTTTCGCTATGATAAAGAATCCTCCTTAATAAAAAATGTGCAGGATACTTTTTTCATATCCTGCACACTATTTTAGTCTGTAAATGTTGTTATGTCTAATACTTATATTGAATTATTTTTCATGCCTGAAAAGCATTAATTTCATCAATGAATTATTTGTAAGGTGTCATATCAACTTTTCCTAATTCACTTCCTGCAAGTCCTTTTGCGATCCAGTCTTTCTCCTCCTGATTTAACGGAAGTACCGGTTTTCTCATCAGTCCACTGGAGAATACTCCTCTCTGTACAAGTGCCTCTTTCAGTCGTGCATGTGCCTCTCCGGATGGCTGGCCTCCTCCATAGATTGCCTGGGAAATATGATAGATTCTGTCGGACCAGTCCTGTGCCTCTTTTAATGTATGTTTCTCTGAATTTGCAAATACTTCTCTTGCCGGGCAAATCAGTTCCGGTACACATCCTGCGAATCCGATCAGGGCTCCGTCCATTCCAGGGAACCAGCTTACACACAGTGTCTCGTCGTGGCATGTGATCAGGGAGATATCCGGGCATTCCTGACGAAGAAGTCTTACATCATGTTCGTAAATGGATGTTACACGGGTTCCCATCTTGATACATTTTACATGGTCAATCTCTTTGCACATTTTAATCAGTGTCTCTACCGGATAGAATGCTTTGCTTGTTGCAGGATATAAGTGGATGATAATATCGATATCTGCTCCTTCTGCAACATCTTTTACATATTCAAATGGTGCATTTTCATTCATTCCGAAACGTAACCACATATGTGGTGGCATTAACAGGATTCCATCTGCTCCTACTTCTTTGGCTTCTTTTGCCATCTCAATAGATTCTGTTGTATTCTCACAGTTTACACCAGAGATGATTGTCATCACATCTCCACATTCTTCACTGCAGATTTCCACTACTCTTTTACGTTCTGCGCGGGTAAGTCCTGTAATCTCTCCTGTATGTCCGTTGCATACAAGCCCTTCGATTCCTTTTCCGTAGAATGATTTGATCCAGCGGAGGTAAGCTCTGAATTCTGGCTCGTTGATAGAATAGTCGTCATTTAACGGAACAGATACTGCCGGGAAAATAGTCTTGAAATTTTTTACTTTTGCCATGATTATAATCTCCTTTTCATCATTTCTTTTATCAGTTTTGTTATTCTATTTTTTGAAGTATGATTCATTTTCTATGATTCGGTTTCTCTTTGACAGAAGCAATTTTTTGTTTCTTCAGATTCTCCACATCGCGCGCTGTTTCGAATTTCTGTATAGCCATTTGCATGTCCTGTGATTATTTTATAACATATCCATTTTTTATTTTCAATCATTTAGACTGCCTCTGCAATTTGTTGCATATCGTCTGCAATTTATTGCACATTTTACTATTTTGAATAATTTTTTCTTTATATTTTATGCATTTTTACCATAATAATATTTCATATCATGGTTCTCTATACTTCACCATACATAATTTCTGTATTGGCTACATTACCACATAAATATGAATGTTAAACCATAATAATAAGCCGTCAAAAATACGAACGATTCTTTAACGGCTTATTATTCTTTCATTTATTTTCTATCATATTTTCAGGCTTCAAAAGCATTAACTTCATCAATAAATTTATTTACTGCACGGGAATGTGGTATATGCCTCCGCCATGCGATCACGGTGCTTGTTTTAATCTCCGGTGAGAGTTTCCGCTGGACAAGCAAATCCCGGCGCCAGTATTTCGGGGCTCCTTCTATGGAAATCGGATATCCAAGACCATTCATTGCCATGACTCCTGCATTGGTTCCGAGGTTGCTTGTAAATGCAATGTTGAGTTTCTTGAAGTCTTTTCCAAACCAGTTGGCAAGCTCGCTCTGGATGTTGACGCGCTCTGGCAGAATCAGAGGTTTTTCAAGCAGATCGTCTTTTGTAATATATTCTTTTTCAGCAAGAGAATCGTCGGGACGCATCCCTACTACCCAGTGGTCGCTGTTTTTAATCCGAACGTAATCAAAGCCCTCTGTGTCTACCGGCTCCAGAAACATTCCGATATCCACCAGACCCTTGTTCATCATTTCGCTGACGATATCGGCAGTTGCTGTGTGAAGTGCGATCTGTACCATAGGATATTTTTCTCTGAACTGTTTGCATATCTTCGCCAGAGTCTCTACTGCTGCGAATTCTCCGCATCCAATGGTGATCGTACCCTCGATGAGTTCTTTGTTTCCTTTGAACTCATCTATCAGACGCTCTTCCAGGTCTATGATTTCCAATGCCCTGCGCTTCAGCAGAATGCCCTCGTCCGTGAGTGTGATATGGTGACCGCCACGTTTAAAGAGAGGCGTTTCCAGTTCTTCTTCCAGGGCTGCAAGCTGACGGGAAAGGGTTGGCTGGGTGATATGAAGCTGTTCTGCGGCTTTTGTGAAGCTTTGTTCTTTTGCTACTGTCAGGAAGTAGCGTAATACTCGTAAATCCATGTTTATTCACCACACAATATTTTTAGATTTTCTCGAAAAGATATTCAGCAGATTTCCATAGCAATTCCAGAAAATAATTCAGATCCCTTATTTCTCTAACAAATATGCATATTTCCTCATCTGAATTCTTAACAATGATTCCACACGGTTGCATATTTCCTGCGGATAAACAGATGCTGCTTTCTGGATTTCTGTCTGGATATCTTTGATTGCAAATTTGAATCGTATCTGCGTACCATACAGGTCTTCTGCTGCCTCAAGCTGTTCATAAAAGTCCGTGCAAAACGGCTTGGCTTCTATTTTTTCCATGCACTGTTCCAGTGGCAGGTCAAGGGGATAATCCTGTCTTGTATCTGCAAACAGGCAGAGTCCCTGGTCAAAGAAAGGGCTTAAAGAATATTGCTGTGTTTTCTCATCGTAAATAACAGCTATATTGTTTGTGTGCCTGTCTTCGTTCATGAAAAATGTATCTATCTCTAACATAACTGTCAGGTATTTTCCAAAATCATTGAGTCCGGTAATCTCCTCTACCTGTTCTACCAGATATTGAATGCGTTCTGAAATGTCTGTAAATTCGGTCAGTTTTACTGCCAGACTTTCGCCTGTGTATCTACGATATAGCTTTTCTAATGGAATCAGAACCTGATTTTCTTTTAAAAAATCTGAACTGGAGCATCCGTGAAATGTTTTTCCATTGTATTCAATTGCAGCTGATTCGTACTCAACAAAAGGATATGGACAACTGCTCTTCTGCAAAAGGCTGGATATGAGTACTTCTGATAAACCCTCATATCCCATATAATCTGCTTTATACCACATATCATCGATTTTCCATTTGAGTTGATCTCCTTTAGATGTATGTCCTGTCTTATGCAACGGAGAATATGCATTAAAATTTAGATTTTCCATTTTTAATCATCCCTCCCTTTTCAGAATCATAATCCACTGATGATCATCTGACATACGTCCCTGTGTTTTTTCAATAATTAAAAGTGGATCATAAAAGGGAATATTCATTTCTCTCAGAATATCTTTCACATGATCGCGTGTTCTGGGGAAGCATCTTTCTTCAAGAAAGTATTCGAAATCATCCCAGGTTGGCTCCGTTACTACTCCGAATGCACGGAATATAATCTGGTCTGTGTAGTTTTTGATTTTGATTTTTTCATGCATGAAATCAATGTCTATGGTTGTGCAGAGATTGTCGTGGTTCATGAAATTCATCCGCATTTTCACATCTGGGTCGTCTGTGAAATGATGGGCTCGTTTTATCTGGCTATAGATTGTCTGACGGGAAACGTGGTACTGCTTTGCGATGTCCGTGATCTTTACTCCACGGGCCTGCAATGCCATGATATGTGCGATCTGTTCCTCGGTAAAAGAATTTTTTCTTCCAGTGGGATGTTTTTTGGGTGAAGTATTGTTCGTATCAGATTGCACGCATCGGTAACTGTCTGCATCTTTGGATATCTGCTGTAGTTCATGAATATCTGTTGTTCCGAAAATCTGTTGTATCTGTTTTTTAAAGTCCATATTCATGTCACCACCTTTTATTTTTTCTGAGTATAACATGGCGCAAAAAAAGTGTCAAGAAACTGTTTCTTGACACTTTTTTTGATAAAACAGGCAAATTATTGTACTTTGAATCGATTTTTAATACGCAATTCTAAAATAATCCAAATAAGCTTTATACCTATCCTGTGCAGTCAGGCAGGTATCTGTCAGATAGCCTTTTTCATTATTCCATTCTTTCAAGCCACGGTAATAGAACATTTTCAGATTGTCCTCGATGATAAACGGAACAATATTATATTTCAGACATTCTTTGAACATAATCAGTCTGCCTACACGACCATTTCCGTCCTGAAATGGATGAATACGTTCAAACTTCACATGGAAGTCCAATATATCTTCAAAAGTCTTTTCTTCTTTTCTGTTATACTCTGCCAGTAGGTTTTTCATTTTATCGGCAACTTCTTCTGGGAGTGCTGTATCCATTCCACCTACTTCGTTTGGTATCTTTTTATAATCGCCTACAGCAAACCGGTCTTTTCTGGAGTCACTGGTACCACTCTTCAGAATCAAATGTAATTCTTTGATAAACTTCTCTGTCAGTACTGCTCTTGCGTTATCAATAATCATATCCATACAGCGAAAATGATTTGCTGTTTCAATCACATCATCTACATTCAGTACTTCTTTTTCCACACCTATAGTATTAGTTTCAAAGATATATCTGGTCTGATCATGTGTCAGGCGGCTACCTTCGATATGATTGGAGTTGTATGTTAAATCAATCTGTGTCTTATGGTAAATTCCGCCAGAATACTTGTCTGCTTTCTGTTCTTGCAAAATTTCCAGCAATGTAATCGGATGTTGTTTCTTCTTGTTGGAACGCTCCGGCTTTTCTGCATTTTCAGGAATTTTCCAAATCTTGCCGGTAAGAAATGCACCATTCACCCGTCCCTGAGCGCAATAATTTCTGACACTACGCTCTGATATATTCCATTTTTTTGCTATTTCAGCTACTGAAAGGTATCTCATCTGCTATCCTCCGTCATAAATCAAAACATATGCCACTCTGTTATTTAGTATATCACATTATCGGCAAAAATACTATTTATTCTATCTATTATATTGCTGTTTTTAGCCGATACAAAACGTCTTTGTTTTCATCATAACGTCCTGAAGAATTCTCAGATTTTCCAATGTATCTTCTGTTTCCAGGGAGTGATTTGTATTTTCGTAAACGTACATTGGCACTTTCTGTTTCTGAGAAAGCTCCTCTACTTCAGGAACGATGCTCCATGGGTCTGATGTTCCGATAAAAGAGACTGCATCATCATGTTTATAATCATATGTATATTTCAGAGGCGTATACAGAATCTGGCGGCATTTGAGGTTGTGTTTCTCTGCATATGCTGATGCGATGATCGTGCCTACGCTTTTTGAGATGAATAATATTTCGTCGTATTTGTTAAAATCAATCGCAGAAAGACTTTTCTCCGCCTGCACATACAAACTCTCAAATGCCTGCTGCATTTTCTTTTCATTTCCGCGGATGTTCCCGCCATCGTAAGAATAGCTCAATGTAATTGTCTCTTTATATCCACATTCCTGCGACAGTTTTCGTGAATAGTATAAAAGTGGTTTGTCGCAATGATACCCGATGCCCGGAAAAAATATTGCCAGCTTCATATTCCATGTTCTCCTTTTCTATTTTCCTTTTAGTAAATCAAGTAAATATTCACAATCTGCTTCATCACTTATTTGATTCACTCAAATTATTCACCCCGAAATAACAAAGGGCAGCACATCCAGTCTGATATGCTGCTCCACTATTCTTTATAGCCAAATTTATATTTTTAGATGGCAAGAAGGTTCTTAATAGCTTCCATATAGATAAGAACTGCTTCTTCCATTCCAGACACAAGAATATATTCATCCGCGCTGTGGATTCTGTAGTCGATTCCCATTTTCTCAGGTCCGAATGCGATGATGTTCTTGAGGGATTTTGCATAAGTTCCGCCGCCGATTACCATTGGTTTGTTCTCAGTATCGCCTGTTACATCTGTATATGCTTTGTATAAAGCGTTTACAAGTGGAGATTCTCTTGGGAAAAATAACGGATCACCGATCTCCAGGATTTCCATACGGCCGTTTTCGTCTTCCAGTCTGTCTGCGCACATTTTGCGGACTTCGTCTGCTTTTAATGTGACAGGAACACGGATATCAATGGTGCAGGAAACTACGCCATTTTCTGTCTTGATGATTCCGTTACATAAAGTAAGATCTCCGTACTCGTCTGCAAATTTAAGTCCAATTCCAGAACCATCGCAGGATGTTCCAATATGTGTATTATAGAATTTCACGAAATCATCTTCGAATCCTGCCTTCTCCAGGCATTCAAAAGTAACGCCTGCTGCGTTCACTCCGAGAGTTGGTGTGCTGGCATGTGCCGGAACGCCTTTTGCGTAAATGCTGAGCTGACCGTTTTCTTCTGTCAGTTTATATTCCTGAAGCTTTGTTTCGGAAAGTGCTGCTTCCAGCTTTTCTTTCAAGCCTGCTTCTGCCGGAACAACGATAGTGCAGGAATCGCATACAGCATTGGAAACGAAACCGCCATCTGCAGAAATGATCTTTGTATTCTTGGAATATGCCATCATTCCCATATGACCTTTCTCGCCATGGATACATGGGAAGCTGGCATCCGGTGTGAAGCCGCAGGATAATTCTTCTGCTACTTCATTGTAATGTTCCATACATTTGGAACCTGTTTCTTCATTACATCCCATAATGAGACGAACTCTCTTGTTTAATTTTACTCCGGAATCGCGGAGAAGTTTCATCGCATAAAGTGCCTCCAGAACAGGGCCCTTGTCATCAGTTGTTCCACGTCCGTATACATAATCGCCGTCACGTGTCAGTTTGAATGGATCATAGCTCCAGTCTCCGCCTACAGGTACAATATCGAGATGTCCGGCGATACCAACAATTTCTTCGCCCTCACCCATTTCTGCATAACCGCAGTAGTTATCCAGATTTACAGTCTTGAAGCCAAGTTCTCCGGCAATTTTAAGTCCCTCTTCCAGAGCTTTGGCAGGTCCCTCACCAAAAGGCATTCCCTCTGCCGGAGTCCCCAGCTGGGAGTCAATTGCTACCAGTCTGCCAAGGTTTTCAAGCATTTCGTCTGTTAATCCATGAATTTGTTCTTTAATATCCATTATATTTGTATCCTCCATTTAAATAATGTTCTTCTTATAGTTATTTTATCGTAACTGTGAAGGCACTGAACAGTTACATTTTGTCAAAATTAATCTTCAATCGGAGTGACAACAGGTTTTCCATCCTTATCCAGCAACGGTGTCAATCCGCCTGCATACCCACTGAAATGAAATACATAATTTACACCTGTTTCTTTATCAACCCAGATTTCTGTCCCTGTCACCGCACCCTGAGAATAAACTTTTTTGAATCTCTCGTTTTTGGCCATTTTATTTTCCTCCAATACTAATTTGCAGCAGACAAAATCGCTGCCAGCTATAGCTGATTCAAATACTGTTTCTGATAAATTCTACTTTTTTATTATAGCATACATCTCTCTATAATTGTCGGACTTTCTTACATCCAGCACAGCGAAAAATACATTATTGTTCACCGATAATATCCCATAAGGTGTTTTTGTAATCAAAAGTCATCTATAAGGTTCTCTTTAGTAACTGCAACGGTGTTGTGTCTATCTCACAAAAAAGCTCTTTCAATTTCGTTCCTAATTTTTTCCAAAAAACTTGCGCGTCTGACTCATCACTTAAAAACGAGAATACGACACGCAATTATTTAATAACTTTTACAGCTTCTATTATAGAGACACAACATGTCCCTTCATCAATTTATTTAACTTTCTTTTTCTCTCTTCTCACAAAAAGACAGACACATAAAACAGCAAACACAGCAGTTACAGCTATAAGTACCGGCCATACCGGGATTGGACAGACGCCTGTGCTTATAAGCTTAAGTCCCTGATAGAATGTATATACACCGAATACAGAGAATATTACAAATGCAAGTGTATTAAGCAGTCCATCCGGAGTCTTGCTCTTTAAAAGATAGCCGACTAACATTCCAAGAATATCCGCTGCAAAAAGTCCCAGTGAACATCCGATCCATACAACAAGCGCTGATTCTATACCTTCATTGGCGCCAAATGTAATGGCAGTAAGCTGTGTCTTGTCCCCAAGTTCTGCTAAGAAAAATGTACAGAAAACTGCGAGCGGGGCGAATTTAATCTTTGATTTGCCGCCCTCTTCCTCTTCATCGTCATCATCTCCGGCGATCGTTGATGCAGCAAAATAAAGAAATGCAAGTGCTGCAGCAGTTTTAATGAGCCAGTCAGGAATAAATTCACTGACAAGTCCACCTGCAAGAACAGCCAGTCCATTAAGTACAAGGATTGCTGCAGCAGTTCCAAATATAATGTCTTTTAACTTATATTTGGAAGTAAGAGCGATAAGCATCAACTGGGTTTTATCTCCCATCTCTGCTATGAATTCAGTAAAAAATACCTTTAAAAATAATAACATTTTTCTGATATCTCCTTTATCTTATGATGATGTAAACTGCATATGCCGCATAAAATGCAACCATAGCGAATCCTTCAATTTTTCCGATTTTCTTCTTAGTTCCTGCAAATATCCATACACACACTGTAAATGCGATAAGTACACACAGATCAATGATATTCTCAGTAATTATGCTGATCGGACTGATTGCTGATGCAATACCAAGTACCATAAGTATGTTAAATACATTGGAACCAATCGCGTTGCCAAGTGCCATATCGACTTCGTTCTTTCTGGCTGCAACTACTGAAGTTACAAGTTCCGGAAGTGATGTTCCTATTGAAACAATTGTAAGTCCGATAAGTGTCTGGCTCATGCCAAGGTCAGCTGCTATTCTTGACGCGGCATCTACAGTTACATCTCCGCCGATTGCAATCGCAGCTGCACCGCCGATTATGAACACAATACTGAGCGGCACGGAAATCAATTTAATTTCTTCATCTGAACCGCCTTCAATCTCGACCTTCTTGCCTTCCTTGCTTGCCTTTAATGCAATTTTGATCATATAGAAAATATATCCTGCAAACGCACCAATGAATATCACACCGTCAAGATGACCAAGTGTCATGCCTGCCTTATCACCAAATCCAGCAATTCCCAAAAGTAATAAAAGTCCTGCACAGATAAGAGAAAACGGGATATCTCTCTTTATTGTTGCTTTTGCAACATCTACTGTAGAAATCATTGCACACACGCCGATAACAACCATCAGGTTGAATATATTGGAACCGACTACATTACTTACCGCAAGTTCATTATTGCCAGTCAGTGAAGCCGACACACTGACCGCAGTCTCCGGAAGTGATGTTCCCATTGCAACGATGGTAAGTCCGATAATGATAGATGGAACATGCATTCTCTTTGCTACACTTGAGCTCCCCTCTACGAAAAAGTCTGCCCCTTTGATAAGCAGTACAAAACCTATTACAAGAAATACAAGCACAAAAGCAAATGGGGCGTTGTTAATGAATTTTTCCATATTTTCCTCCTTTTCATTCTCCACAACAGCGCTGTCAGCCGAAATATCTGCTATTACAATTATAACCAGCAGTCAGAAAAGAATCCTGTGATCCTGCCCTGAGTGTTTTACACTATAGAAACGTTACAGAGTAATTTTCTGTGGTATAAAAAAAACTCATGTATATCAATTACCCGCCAATGCATCATACATAAGCTGTTAATCGATATACATGAGTCTCATTATTTAAGATTTGCCAGATTATACT
>OLNF01000543.1_pt1 | contig 33364 bp, 24 predicted proteins | sample 1673061 | NCBI WGS metagenome assembly OLNF01 (sample SAMEA3136751, study PRJEB25190) | human gut metagenome
TGAGACGCTTCCTTTTGAAATTAGTGCTGTGAGAAAAATTATTGCAAAATAAATCACCGCCTCGAAAAGGGAATGAAGAGTTGCGAACTCGAAAATTATTACGACGACTATAAGCCGATGAAAATAACGCTCGACGAAAATCTGTCGCCGAACGCCAACGCGCAGCGTTACTTCAAAAAGTACGCCAAAGAAAAACGCGCCGTCGAAATAGTCACGCCGCAGAAAGAACAGACCGAAAAAGACCTCGATTATCTCGGCTCGGGCGGTCACGAACTTTCGCTGGCAGCCGACAAAAGCGACTTTAAGGACATCGAGGAAGAACTCATTTCTCAGGGGCTGCTGCCGGCGCCGAAAAATAAATCCGTAAAAACCGCAGAATCGCCCTATCGCGAATATATCGCCGACGGCTACGCGATAAAGTGCGGCAAGAACAATCTGCAGAACGACAGACTGCTGTCGCGCGTGCCCTTTATCTCCGCCAGCTTCTGCGGCGCGTTTTCGAGCACGTCCAGCGTCTTATCGCCGAATTTGTTGACAATGAGCGCCGCCGTCGCGGGGCCGATGCCGCGCACAGCTCCGCCCGCGAGATATTCATAGATCGCGGGCGCGGTGCTCGGCAGCATACGCTGCGAAAACTCGGCCTTGAACTGCCTGCCGTGGACGCTGTGCGACACCCAGTTGCCGCTGACGATCATGGATTCGCCGGGCGCGGCGTACGGGAAGCAGCCGACGACCGTCACTCCCTCGCCGTTTTCGTCTCTCAGGCGCAGCACGGTGTAGCCGTTCTCTTCATTTTTATAGATCACGGAATCGACCGTGCCGGACAGCTCTAGCAGTTCGTTTTCATCCATTCGGGCAGCTCCCCATTTTCCACAAAAGTAATGCAGCGATAATCCTCGGCCATCGCGCGGGCGACGAATCCGGTCTCTTCGTCAAGCTCCGTGCCGATGATGATTATGCGGCAGCGGAGTATGCCGTTGTCATTGAGCCACAGCAGGCCGTTCAAAGTCTGCTCCAGCCGCGGCTCCGCGCCGCTGATATTTATGAGCATATAGCCTGTGCTGCTCCGGCCGAATTTCACCGGAGTCTGCATGATGCGCGCTATCAGCCACAGAATGCCGAGGCACGCGAAGCAGGCCGCCATGCTCACAAGGAATTTTACCGTCATGCTCTCCCCTCCCCGGATATTCTATGAGAGGGGCGCCGCCTCCGTTACGGCAGCATCTTCTTGAGAAACTGGCCGGTGAAGCTCGCTTCACACTCGGCGCAGCCCTCCGGAGTTCCGGCGTAGACAAGCTCTCCGCCCATATCGCCGCCCTCGGGGCCGAGGTCGATGATGTGATCCGCGACCTTTATGACGTCGAGATTGTGCTCGATGACGACGACGGTGTTCCCCGCTTCGACGAAGCGGTCAAGGATATTTATGAGCCGGTGCACGTCGGCGACGTGCAGTCCGGTTGTCGGCTCGTCGAGCACATACACGGTACTGCCCGTGCTGCGCTTCGAAAGCTCCGTTGCGAGCTTGACGCGCTGCGCCTCGCCGCCGGAGAGCGTCGTGCTCGACTGGCCGAGCTTGACGTAGCCAAGCCCGACGTCGCGCAGAGTCTCTATCTTGTGCAGTATCTTCGGCTGATTTTCAAAGAAGGTGCAGGCCTCGTCGATGGTCATGTCGAGAACATCGGCGATGTTCTTGCCCTTGAAGCGCACCTCAAGAGTCTCGCGGTTATAGCGCTTGCCGTGGCAGACCTCGCAGGGGACGTAGACATCCGGCAGGAAGTGCATCTCTATCTTCAGCAGGCCGTCGCCGCTGCACGCCTCACAGCGGCCGCCCTTGACGTTGAAGGAGAAGCGCCCCGCCTTGAACCCTCGGATCTGGGCGTCGGGCGTCGATTCGAACAGCTTGCGGATGTCGGCGAAGACGTTCGAATAGGTCGCTTCCGCAACTATAAAATCATTTTTTACACAATACTCTTTGATAAGCTGCATTAAAAAAGTTTTTCCACTTCCATAATCTCCAACAACAAATCTGAATGTTGATCCGCCATCTTCAATTACTTCTGTATCTCTCAATAAAGAATCAATCTCTTGTTCTCTTCCTACTGCTATATATCCTAAACCTTCTCTAGGAACTGTTCCGCCTCCGAGAGAATTCATAATGTTTCTGTATGTCCTTTTTGGTATGCGTTTTCCCATAGTAATTCCTCTTAATTTGCTTGACTTTGTTGTCTCAATTCATCCATATACTCCTTATCAACATATGGTAAAATATCATCATCTATAATAACTGTCTCATCATAAAAATTTAGAGATTTATCATTTATTTGTTCAATTATTGCTTTGTAGTTTGGAAATGGAGCAACAAGTTTCATAAATGAACTAACATCCTTTGGTTGATCTATTATTAAAATTTCCAAAACAGCTTTTTCATTTTCAGTAAGTACGGAATAGAACTGATTTTCTGTTTTTTCTGCACTTTCTGTACTTTCAATAAATGATACATTATTTGTACCGTCAAAAATTTCTTCTAAATCATCTTTCGATGTAAGTTTTTCTTGGTTTCTTTGAAGAATTTCTCGAATTTGTGCAAACTGATTAAAATCTAAAGTAAGATCATCCAACGTTAATTCTTCTATAGTTTTTGTTTCATTTATACTAGATTCTTTGATTTCTGAAGGTCGATTTACTCTCTTAATAAACTGATATTCTTTATAATCAAATGATGTGTTTTTAAAGCACTCTTTGAATAATTTAATCATAATCCCATTTGCTGTTGTAAAAAATATTTGTGTATGTTGTTCTGCCATTGACTTCAAAATATCTAGCACATTAAGAACCTGTGTATCATCCATAGTTGCCAATGGTTCATCTAAAAGTAAAAATTTTGGTGCATCCTGAGCCGCCATATGTAATGCAAACATTACAGCCATTGCAATGGTTGATCGTTGGCCTGTGCTCATCTCATATGTTCTTACTTCTTCTTTATTGAAACCTCTTATAGCATAAATTCCTTTTTCATCAATATCTAATTTTTCGAATTCTCCTGAGTGATGCATCCATTTAAAAAATTTACTAATTTGTTGTATATTGCTTCGAATTCCTTTCTCTACAAATGAACTAAGCGATGGCATTTTTTCAAAAGTTTGCACGGCTTTTGCACATCGCTCTACCATTGGCTCATCTTGTTCTATGATTGCTTTCTTCTCAGAAAGAATTTGTTTTTCAAATGTAATCATATTTTGTGATTTTATGTTATCTATTTCGATTTCACAATTATCATATAAGGAATAATATCGCTTTGTCCATTCCTTATATGTTTCATTATCAGGCAATTCAAATTTGGTTTTTAAATTTTCTAATGCTTGATCAATTCGGCGGTTACTATCAATATCCAACTCTTTCAACTTTAATTCTAAGTGATAAATATCGGCTTTAATTAACTCTTCTTTCTGTTTATTTTTTTGTATAAGCTGCTTGTTTGTTTCAATTTTATGTAATACATTTTCTAATTCTAACTGTATTTTTGATTGTCTATTACTTAAAAATAAGTCATAGCTTTCTTTATCACTTTTTTTGTATTCCAAATATGTTGGATCTGTTGTCTTGTATAAATTACATTCATTAATAATATCTATCGAAAATCCTTGAGCATCTAAAACTGTTTGTTGTTCTATAATTTCAGTTTTTCTTGTTTCTTTATTGGTCTTAGATGCTAAATATTCATATATCCGTCGATAATCATATCTATAATCCCTAATTATCGGTACATCATCCTTAAGTTTGTCTAATTCTTCTTTCGCACTTTCTATCATCTGCTGTTGGTTCAATATTTTTTCTAACTTGTAAAGACATCTTGTAATACTTTCAATATCTGTAATTAAAACATCCATTCGTTCATCTACAATTGCTACATTGTCAATAATATTCATAATCTGTTGAATATTATCATATTTCTGACCACAAAGAGGACAAGTTGCATCTTCTATTAATGTTTTCCCTATTTTGCGAAGTTCTATTGTTTGTTGTTCTCTCTCTCCAAACTGCTTTTTTAATTCATCATATTCGTTCTCCAACTGTTTTTTCTTTTGACTCATTTTTATATATTCTGTTTTATATTTTGTCTTTTGCTCATCTGAGATTCCCTCATATTTATCTAATTTCAGAAATTTAACAATTGAAGTCCGTTGTTCAATCTTAGCAATATAGTATAATTCTTTATCAATCCTTGCTAATTCTTCCATCAATGATTTAACCAAATTAATTGTTTTTTTATTTTTCAGAACTTGTTTGACAGTTGTCCAATTCTCAATATCCTTATTGACACGATCTAAAGCCTGATCAATATTCTTTTTTTTCTCCCCTTCTGTAAAAATGTTTTTTTGCAATATACTATTTTCTTTTGCCAATTTTGTGATTTCTTCTGATTTTTCTCTTTTTTGTTTTGTATAATTTAAATTTTCCTTTTTCACGTAGGATACTTCGTCCGCAATTTCAGAGAAGCTTCTTTCATCAAAATGGTATGACGATATCTCTTCCACATATTTTCGAACAATCTTTATCTCCTTTAAAATCTTCGTATAACGATTGCTAGGTTCTTTTGGTAATCTTGAACGTACTTTTAGTTTTATCTCCACAATCGCTTTTTCAATTTCCTCTGATTTTAAATCTTTATTTTGTGCTTCTAAATAGAGTTCATAATATGCTGCTGTATTTCTAGCTTCGTTTAATTCATTCCGAAGTTCTGTGTATCTATCATTAAATGCCTTTTTAAAACGTTGCCATTTTTTCTCATGATTTACAACATTTTCGCCAAACATTAAATTTCCAAACATCGTTGAAAAACTATCTTCACTATTATCTGATTCATGAATGAATTTATATGCTGCCTCTGAGTCAAATGCATTAAATTTATTAAAATTCTCGTTTAAATTAGATTTATTTCTCCCAATAGGTACCCCATACCATACACGTTCGATTTCTTTACAATTTTTTTTTGAAAAACTTGGTGTAAATGTATGAACCCCTGCTTGTGTATCATATACACTTAATTTAGGATAATTATCCATTGGGAGTTTTATTTTAAAATCCTTTACACGCCGTACTTCTGATGTAAGCGCATATTCTATTGCTTCTAATACAGAAGTCTTTCCAGATCCATTTGCCCCATAAAATAAATTAATTTGTCCAAATGTTATTTCTTTATCATCAAAACAAAAATCTCTGAATCCCGTTGTATCAAGAGATTTTATCCACTTAACCTTTGGGACTTTTGAATATCTCATTGATGCATAATCATCATCATATACATAATCTGCATCAAATCTATTTCCCATTAAATAATTTTCCACTTTTTTAGCTGCATATGCTTCTGTCATACAAGCTGTCAAATGTGCTTCTCTTAATATTTTATCCCATTCTTGAACGGGTGAAACTTCACTAATTTCATCATTTGACGTCTTAACAATTCCATTAATAAACGTAATTGTTTCTTCTTCTGTAAAGACATATTTTCTACCATATGTCTTATTACTTTCAATTTTCTGAATCGGAATATTTTCTGAATTGTCATCTAAAATATAAACTATATAAACTAATGATTTGTTGTTGTTATTTCTGATATCTTCTTTATACAATTCTCTTTGAAATTCTCGCCACTTATCCTCATCATCAATAATTTTATTTATACGCATATTCTTTTGATATACAATAATATATTCTTCTTCACTAAATCTTGCCTCGCAAAAATGGCACTCAAATCCATAAATTTCTGTACACTTCATCTCACGAATTCCAGTCTTCTGAACAATATGTTCAAATCCATTATCTGCTATAATCACAACATTATGTTCTCTTCGAATACGATTCATTGCATCTACTGCGTCTAAAAATTCGCCTTTGGAACTAGGACTAAAAGAATGATTGTTTTTACTATTGTAAATCAAGTCATCCATAAGATCCAATTCAATATCAACGTCCCAGTCTAAATCATTTGGATGTTGTTCATACAGAAATTCAATAAAATCATCGTAATTTTCTTGACCATAAAGAATCTTCATAGCAGATTTACAGCTATCTTTTACATGTAGTTTATAAGACAATGCACTAAAATAAGCAACGTTTAATAACATCAAATAATTTGAATATGAATTATTTTCATCCCACTTTTCCATAGTTAATTTTGTACAAATTTCATATAATGTCTCATATATAATTGTTGTTATACGTCTATCACCCAAACGTTCTGTAAGCTTACATGAAAAAGGAATAAACATCTCTCCATCTAAAAAAAATGACAAATCATCTAATACTACATTCATACTATCGAAAGAAAATTCTTTTTGTATAATTTCTCTTATATTTTCCTTTTGTTCAACATTCATTTTCGAATAAAAAAATGACATAATATTTAAAATATCATATTCAACAATATTATCAAATTCTAATCTTGTGAAATCGTATAATTCTCTTGAATATTCATGCAACATATTAGTTATTGCTTTATTAGCTATCTCATTTGCAGCTTTCCCTTTTCCTATTACACAATATCTCATCTATACTCCCTTCAAGCTTTTTCATAACCCGATTATCTAATTATCATTTAAAATAAGTTATACTTATTATATCATATTTTTTAAATGTTTTTTCACATTAGTATCAAAAATGAATGAATGAATTTTTCAATGTATTTCTATTCTATATACTCCAATTTTTCTATTGACATATGTTCGGATTCCAACCCTATTTCTTCCCTGTCCCTTTAATTTATGTAAAATATAATCCGATATTTCCTTATCCAATATTGATTTATTCAATCTTCCATCCGCCCGAAATTCAAACACTTTTACCTTCTGAACAAGCAACCTATCTATATACATCATAAGCCCACAACGCGTTGAAAACACACATCTATTTTTGACATAGTAATTCGCTGTCTTTGCTTTACAGTTAGGAAGTTCTTTATGTGCTTTATGGTCTTGTTTTATCAGATCATCTGGCAAATTAAAATAATCATGTGCCAAATATTGTTTATCTTTCTCTGTACTACCAATATCCCAGGTTACATCTAAGTGATATGGTTCTCCTCCAATATTTACAATATTCCATGCATGAGGTACATTTTCTCTATCTTTTATAGTGTCTCCAGTTACTACAATACACCTCTCATCTACTGCATTTAAAAGAACCTTCACTGCTTTTGCAATTCCTTCGCACTGTGCTTTGTGATATGCAAATACTCCTAAAATATTATGTGATGCAATTACTCTTGACAATTTACTTTTATCCGACCCCTCATAATCGTATTTGATATTCTTACAAATCCAATCATGAATTTGTAATTCTTTCTCATAATCACTACATTTCAATAAATTCAACTGTCCTACAATATCATTTACCACTTGTTCAATTTTTCGATTATATTCTTTTACTTTTTCTTTCGTGAAAAAATACTGCGGGCAAATAGCTATATGTACAAATATATCTTTTGCCATACTGCATGCTGACTGATTCAAAAAATAGATTAATGGATTATCTTTTGTAATTGCCGTAAAAATTCGTTCAAAGCTATTAGAGCTAAATTCTCCATGTATCGGAATAGGAATGATTTCTTCATGAGCCATAATACCATTATAAAAAATCTTATAAATTTCCTGTTCTTTCTTATTCAACTGCTGATAATAATAGCGGTCTACAATCATTTTTTTGCAACTTCCTTATTCTTTTCTTTGGTAAAATATACCATCACTATCGTAATATCATCCCCACATCCTAACTCGCTTGTTTCGGTTAGCCAGTTTTTCAGGTTTGCCTGCACCGTTTCTACTCCATGCTCTTTTATCATTTGTAGATAATCCTTACAAGTTTTCTGATATTCACTATCAGAAGTGTAACTATTCGCAAACCCATCTGTTGAAAGAATGTACATATATGAATCGTTACTTTCCATTTCTCGTCTTCGTACAGATGCAACAGCTTTCCTCCATGCGTCTGGTTTTGATAATGAATGGGTCTCAGTACCAAGGAATTTTTCTGGTTTTACTAATGGAAATACTTCTTCTTTTGTTACAATACTGATATCTCCATCACCAATCTGAAAAGAAAATACAAAACTATCCGTAATCAACATGCCTAGCAAAGTAGTTCCGTATAGCGAAAATACAGATGACCACTTAATGTTTCCGTTCTCGTCCATCATCTCATCTATTTTATTTTTATAAAAAGATTGTTTAATTCTTCTCTGCCATTCTTCGCATACATCCTGTGCAAATCGCATATCCCCTTCCCGATTCAGAAAAGTAATCATATTTGAAAGTCCCTTTTCATCTTCTCCATATATCTTCAAATAATTTTTCATTACTTTATGGAAGGCATTTACTGCAATCAAAGATCCTCGATCACTTCTAGGACATTTAGAACTTCCGTGACCATCTGCCACTGCAATAATAGTAATCTGATCGGATATTTCTATAATTTTCTTATTATCCTGGCAAGGCATTTGATTTCTTACGTGAGTCGCACCTTTGACGATTCCGTCACATATATAACGTTTCATTCGACTCCTCCTCTTCCTACCAAACAGCACCCTCATCAAAATCATCCGGATTTGGAATATTACTCATATCAAGTATCAACGGTGCCCCATTATTTGCTGGCGTAAAAGGATCATCTTCTGTTTTAGATACCTCAACAGAAGATTCATCCGTCAATTCAGATGGCTTAACAGAATTTATCGGTTTACTTGATGGTGCAGATACCATAGACGCTGTTGTCGATGCCCATTTGATCATTTTGGTAAGAGCTGTTGCATTATTCGCCTGCAATACAAGTTCTTTATTTCCAGTAAATTCAATTAAAACTTCATCATCTGCATCCTGTCCGATCGATATAGCAATTTTTACAGCTTTTCGAAACCATGGTAATCTTTTTAAATTATCCATACTCTGTTTATAGTCATCCGTTGGCTGTCCATCAGATAAAAGAACAATTACTGGTGGTAATGCACGTTCTGGCATTGGTGGCATACCCAATTGTGCTGCCAAAAGATCTAATGCTTTTCCAAGTTCTGTTAATCCATTTGCATCCATATCTTCCCATCCATAATCCTCTACAGGAACCGAACTAGCTGTAATCCAACTTGCACCTGATGAAAATTGCAATGCTCGAATCAAAAGCTGTGCATTGGGATTATTATCTGCTGCTGAACGCATTTCTGGTATACATTCCTGAATTGTATTATTAACAATTCCTATTTTTTCTCCATACATAGATCCAGAACAATCCACTACCCAAAAGAAGTGAATCGGTCTTGTTGCTAATTCTCCACCTGGTCTTTGTAATACTTCCATGATAAAACCCTCCAAACATATACTCTTTCTAAAACAAATTTATTTAAACTCTCCAATAGATTCCGAAAAAATTATTTTTACACCTTTTGCAATTCCTGCTGTCCTTCCTGGTGCAACCGGTATTTGTGTACCATCTGCTTTCTGATAGGTCCAATTCACTTTATCTTCATTACGAATTCCCCATAGTGCTGGATTTTTCGGATTTTGCACTACAGAACCTACCACTGTCTCTATGTCATAATCGCCATAAACATGATGATGTAGTAATTTCGTATTCTGATTTAGCAATACGACATTCTTTCCAATCTTGATTTTCTGTGGTATATGCACCGATTTTCCACAATTCCAACAGGTATGTGCAACGCCCTTGGCTTCTAGATCTTCATCATAAAAATTCTGTGCACCACAGGGGCATTGCAACATGCCACTCATCATATTTGAAAAAAGTGTCATCCATTCTGGTTCTGTGATTCGTTTACTTGGTTCATTCAATCCGATAGTAAAAGCTTTTGTAAACACTTGACGCAACTTTTCAGGATACAACGGCCAATAAATCAGTGCATTATCATGAATGCCCTTGACTGGTCGATTAGTCTTATTTTGCGGATCAAAAATAAATACTGGATCTGTTCCATAAAGTTTTACTCTAGCTATCATATCCATACACCGAATACTTGCTTCTAATTTTCCCTCTAATGGATGATTTACCATAAAAAGATAAAAAAGCAATACTGAAAGAGAATATCGATCCGTATCTTTTGATGGATGCTTTTCACCTCTTACAATCTCTGGTGCCATAAAACCAGGTGTTCCAAGAACACCTCCTGGTTTACTGTTGTCAAAAGAAACATTATCATTATCACAAATTAGCACGTCTCCATTATCTGGATTAAAAAACAAGTTTCCAAATGAAATATCCTGATATTTTGCTCCCATAGCATGCAATTTTTGATATCCTCTTGTTAAATTAAATGCTGTTTTGCAAAGCGTATAAAAAGATGGATTTACGCGTTTTTTCATCAAATCTACAATACTCTTATAATTCTTTGGACGTAATGGCATGATATAACCGTAAAGATTACTTTTCGCAGGTGTGATCAATTCCATCGGCCAAAGAAAACTTTCATCTGGAGAACCTTTTGCAATTATCATCTCCAAAATCTTTTTCTGACGATCTGTGGCACTGCCCTTAAAATACCATTTTAACGCATAGTGATTATTATTACATTTTACATCATAAACTTCGCCCTGACCGCCAGCTCCTAAAAGATTTACAACTTCATATTTATTTCCACTTTCCGAAGAAAGAATTGTTCCCTTTTTTAACTGTCCTTCCATTATGGTACCTGCCTCCTTTGTTTAATCAACTGCAATACCTGATTCACAATACTTCCATCCGCCACTATCATACAGTAAGATTTATTTCCAAACTGCATTTCACAAGCATTTTCATATGGCGTAAGTGCAGTTAAATAGCGATATGTCTTATCGAATCCCCATTCTGTTGCTTGAAATACGATCCTCTGATTCGTTATGTACAAGATGCCTCTGTGCTGAACCAATTCTGTATGTTCCACTGTACTTCCTTTTCCAATATTCCATCTGGTATTTTTAAACAAGCCAGGGGCACTTCCTCCAATATGACGAAATTCTTTCACTGTCTTTTGTTCCAAATTAATTGCTTTATCAATAAAATGAATTTTCTCTCCTCGCTTTAGAAACAGCTTGTCTGTATTTAAAATTGGAAGCCTCTCAGCAAGAATTTCTCTTCTTGCTGCATCTGGCAAGATTGTCGTTACTGTAGGAATTTGATTTTGTTTTCCAAACAGCGCATCAAAAAATCCCATCCCCTCACCTCTTTACTTCGTTAATATAGCGTAATTTATCTTTTGAGTTGTCGCATGTCAGGCGACAATGTTTTTCTTTTATACCAATTGATATTTAAATTTATTTTTTCTTGCATATTCTTCTGCATAAGAGCCAAAGGAACATTGTATAATAAACTGTTTATCGGTATTGGTAAATGCATCTTCTCCGATTTGTTGTACACTATCTGGAATGATCAAAAAGTCCAAAGAACTACAGCCAAAAAACGCACGTTTTCCGATCTCTGTCAATTGTTCATTCAATTCTACTTTTTTTAGATTTGTACATCCCTCAAACATATAATCTGAAATTTTTCTAATATTTTTTGGAATATTTATATGCTCTAGCAATTGACAATCTGATAATAATCCATCCCCTAACCAAAACAGATTTTTCGGAATCTCAATCGTTCGAAGTCCTGTCCCTTTTAAAGCATAACTTCCGATGGTTTTTAATGTCACTGGGAGAGAAATAGATTTTAAATTGCTACAATTTTCAAACGCATAATCTTCTATCTCTTTCATACTTAACGGTAATACAACCTGATGCAGTTTATCACATCCAGAAAAAGCATTTTTTCCAATGTAAGCAATCCCTTCTGTCAAAATAGCTTCTTCTATTGAAGAATTACAGAAGCTACGATCTGCAATTTCAATTACCTCTGTATTTGCAGATTTGTTTTGAAAAATAATCGTTTGATTCTTATCTCCATGAAATCCTGTTACAGAAAGTCCTTTTCCTCTTTGGCTTCTCTCATAAGTAAAAAGATCTCCGTAAGATTTTCCAGAAGATGTTGATTCTCCTTGAATCGCTGGACCCTTTCCTTGTTTTTGTACTGAAATATCGCAAGACTTTCCTAGTATTTTTGATCCATAGCATGAACACCATACTGAAACAATCCAATCTGCATTTGCACGACTCATTCCAAAATTGTCCATCAGTTGTTTTACGTAGCGAAATGCAAATGTATTATTAATATATGACGTCGTCTGAATCTCCTGTGCAATTCCAATGTTATAAGCCATTAACAACAAATTCACATTTTTTGCTTGATTTGGGAATAAATCTTTTACCAACGCTGTGAATTTCTTTTTATCTTCAAGAAATCCCTGATATTTTTCAAGCATCTTTTCAAAATCCTGTTCAAAAATAACCAATCACCTTCTTATCTCTTTTGTGTTGCCATCTTTCTTTTATTCTACTCCAAGGGCTTTAAATACTGCTTCCTCTACTGATGAATAAAAAATCAAACTAAAAGCGCCAACTAAATCCGACGGCACACTTCCAAGATCACCTGCAGAAGTAATCGGAAGTAATACTTTTTTAGCTCCACTGTCTAAGCATACTTGTAGTGTACTTGCTAATTCATCCACTTTGATTAAAGTACCACCGATACTAATCTCTCCAAGGATTGCCAGACTATTCAATGGTGTCTTACCAAGAGCTGCAGAACAAATTGCAATCAATGTTGGCAATGCCAGATTCCCTGTCATGGTGATTCCTTGCATATCTTGATAGTTGATGATGTAATCTTTTGTTGTTGTACTGATCTGACTTGAAATACGATTTCCATTGGCTTTCAGATAATTAAATGCTGTATTTGTTGCTTCTTTTGACTCTTTTGCTGAACCAATACCTGTACATGTTAATTTTCCATTTCCTGGCATCATCTGAGTTTCTAACATATAACAACCAATCATTCCTGTCTTTGATTTTGACACTGTATAAACAGAACCTGGTTTTCCCATTCCTTCTGGAATCAACTTACCTCCACCTTGCTCTGGTACAGAAACGTAATGTTCTTCAAAACTATCATTGTCTGTATAAGAGAAGTTAACATCATAAAACTCCATTCCACCGATTTTCTTTAATTGTTCTTTCACTCTACGACGAAGTTCTAGAGAAATCTCTACAACCTCACGTAATTCCTCTTTTGTCACTTCACCATCTGGATATAAAAGTTTTGTAAATCCTGAAATCATCTTACGAACAGCAATTGTATCTCTCTGATTTAAATTATTTCCTAGTCTAAAATACTTGTCCATCAGATCACTGTAACTATCCTTACGTAGTTCTCTCATAAATTCTGATAGATAATCTGTGATAAATCCATAATCATTTGTAAACGAACTTGGTCTGTATTTTGGGATTTCCCATCCTGGAATATAACAATGCATACGATCTAAAAACGCCGTATCTGTTCCCATTTCTGGTGGAAATGGATCAAACAAACTAGAGGTCTTTAATAACGTATCAACACTCTGATTAATATTTCCAACAAATACCATAGAAGCTTTTGCCTGAATTTCTGCTTTTCCACGTGAAAATGCTCCTGATGCCATATAGCCTTTCATAATCTGGATACCATCTTTGTCCTTAAATTTGATACCTGCAACCTCATCAAATGCTACGCAATCCCACATTCCAACAAGCCCAACTGTATGATTGGACATATTGTAAAAAAGATTTGCTACGGTTGTCTGGCCTCCAGCTACTAAAATACTATTTGGAGAAATCTGTTCATATATATAGGATTTACCAGTAGAACGAGGTCCTAATTCACAAAGATTAAAATTATTCTCTACTAGTGGAATCATACGAGCAATTAATAGCCATTTTGCTCTCTCACTAAAACTTTCTGGCTCCAATCCAGTTGAACGAAGTAAAATATCCATCCATTCCTCTTTGGTAAACGCTTTTCTTCCATTTCTTACCTCATCCATATCTATATGTGGCATCTGAATTGGTGTTAGTTTGCGGATACGAATTGGCTGTGTATTTTTCTTATCTTCCTCAACAAATTCATATTCCATCTGCAAAATACACCAAATCCCACCGCAAAGCAGACGATCATAATCTTTCACGTAATCTGGATGAATGGGAATTCCTCTTACACCCAGATTTGAGAATGTAGCTTCATAACGATCTTCTCTTGTATTTAAAACAACCGTAATACGATCGATAACTGTATAACTGCCTCTTTCACGCAAAAGAGAAAGAATCTTCTGTGCCTCATCTGGGCGCACATAATTATCTCTCAAAATACGTTTTACATTCTCTACTCCCTCTTCTATGATTTCCTCATCATCGGAATTACAGTATTGTCCAAGGAGATATTCTAGTACATAAACTGGAACATTTGCTCCTTCACGGATGGATTTTGTTAAATCCTTTCGAACGATACGTCCATCATAGTATTGACGGAGTTTTTGTTTTATTTGTTCTCGTGTATCTTCTGTTATATTTTCTTGTGCATTATTAAATTCTTCCATGTTCCATCCTCCACCGAACATATTTCTAAATATTATAATTTGTGTTTTTTAACTAAAAACAATCTCTATTTAAGATAAAATCATACAATTTTATTTTTTCTAAAATCCAAAGTCATTCACAAATGCAATATCAATCATAAATTCATACTGCTGCAAAATATTCTTCTCATCATTTGCATCTGCCAATACCAGATAATACTTATCCCCATACTTGTATTCTCTGGACTTCAATGTGAATTTCTCATGGAATGTTCTCTTTTCTGGTGCGTCTTCTTGGCTATTGGCAATGATTGGTACATCGAAAGATATCTTTTCTCCGTCTTCTGTTGTAAAATATGCCACAAGACTTCTTGCTTTCATGGTATCTGTGACTTTCTCTGTCTGAATAAAATCAAAATAAGTGATCAGATTTGTTACTTTTCGATTGACAGATGTTAAAATTACATCTACATAATCATAAGCTACTGATTTTGTATTCGTTGTTAACTCAATTACTGGTATTAACATTTCCTGCAAAGAAGATCCACCATGTACATAGTTTTGTCCGCCACCTACAACTTTAAAAATATCTGCTCCAATTGGTGTAGTTACATATAATTGATCCATGTACGTCATCATCCTTGATTTCATTCCAGGTTCTGTTACTTGCTGTGTCGTAAGAAGAAAACGTTTATTGGAATATGCACAAACTTTCCGATCGTAAGATACTTTGTCAAATTCATGTAGTTTGTCTCTCTTATATAAGAAACCATGATCTGCTGTAACAAAGAATTTCGCCGCTGATATATAACTAGTTAATTTCTTAATTAGCTTATGAATTTCTTGAATTGCCTCTGAACAAGCAGTAAATACTTCATTCTCACTAGCTGGCTTGTCTCCTCTGGCATCTACTTGATTATGATAGATGTATACAATATTTTTCTTTTGTAGCAATTCACGAATCTTTTCTTTGTTTGCACTAGCTACTTCATCAAATGATAATGCAATATTATTCTCGTTTTGTGCTTTCAAAATCTTATCTCTTGAAACTAAGTCTCCGCAATTCTGGCCATCTACTGTTACATTCAGTTTCTCGTCTACTTGTAATCTTTCATGAGGTAAAAGACTTGCCATCCCCACCGAAGTTACGGAAGGCAGTCCGCTAATCATACACTCTAACTTTGGAGTGCATTTTTCATCTAATTCCAATCGTTGCATCAACTCTTTGGCACACTCATATCGGAATGCATCCGAAATAATCACGATCACACGTTTTTTTCCTTCATATGCTTTCATATAATTTCGATAAAAATCTTCCTGGCATTTTAATCCAGTATCTTCCATCATATTATCTGTTAGTTCCTGATTCCATCTTGGAGTTACTTTCTGCAAATATGTGAAAGCATACATATTTTCAATTCGTTCTCTTACTTTTAAGAAGCATTCTGTATCCTCAATACAATCGTATGCACTATAAAACCATCTATAATAAGAATCAATCAAATAATTCTGTTCTTGGTAATCAGCTACTATTTTCTTGATATCACTTGTCACTTCTAAAACAGATACTGCTTTCATCATCTGATAAGCATATTTGATTGCCTGATATTCGTTTTTATATACATTGCCAAAATGACAAGCCTTTGTGGTTCGCTGCTCTGCAATCTGTGCAAGATTCATGCCATCAATCTGAGCATCTAAAATCTCATCGTTTAACTGATCTAGCATCCAATCAATTATGATCTCATCCAACGCTTGAAAAGCATCACAACTTACAATATCCTGAAGCTGAACTGACAAATCTTTTGACTTAGCTGTATCTTTTTTCATTTCTTCTCGGATTCTTGATACAACTTTTAAATTCTTATCTACTTTTTCTGATAATTCATCATACGCATCCTGATACAGTACATTATCCATCAGATTTCTGACAAATACCACTATATCATTTTTCTTTTTTAACACATATGATTTTAAAATATCTGGCATCGTATCTTTTAATGCTACAGATGCATAAGTTAAAAGCATACATGCAGACAATTCATTTATATTTGGATCATCCGACTGATATCCAAAATACTTCTCACATAATCCCCAGTATTTTTCTAAAAGATTATTATCTTCTAATGTTTTTATATACGCTTCGTTATCACTTAATAATAACTTTCTTGTTATTTCTTCCAAATTAGGTGTCTTTGTATCTGTAAGTACAGAAATAAGACCAATATCAATGGTTTCCACATTGAAATGGTCTATTCCAAGTTCTTTGAACTTTTCAATTCTGTTTTTGTTCTTCCAGAAATTACTATACTGTGATAGATGTTCTTTAAATCGGCCATCAATTCCAAGTTCTTGTGACATCTGGGATATACGATCTGTGTAATACATTTTAGAATAATGACACATATCAGCTAGCGGATTCTTAGCATCATTTGGTTTTGGAAATGGTGCATATATAAGATACTTACTTTGTGTATCTGACTCATTCAACAACCATTTCGAATAAAACCAATTCATTTCATCTAAGATATGTAATTTTGCATTATCTAACTGAATTTCCGATACCTCATCCTCATATTCTCCTTTATCATCAAACCAAAAAATAGTACGGGTATCTGATTTAGAAAATTCTGTATTTAATTGATCCTGTATATTTTGTAAATCCATTATTTATTATGCTCCTCATCCAATTGTGCAGACATTCTGCACAAATTTACTTGTTCCTTACATTCCTCTTCTCATCAACGAATTATAATGCTTCTTAAAATAATATAACTTAACGCCCACATACTCCTCACGATTATCACTATTATATAAGCCGTCCATTATCTTTTTGAGCGTGACTGAATTACATTTCCCTTTTCTATTCAATGCATCCATCATCTTTCTAGCTCTGTCATAAGCATCTTTTCTGCCTTTTAATAATTCTGTTGACGTATCCCTCACTGTTCCATCCTTTTTCTGAATCCCATTTAATAACAAAACTTCGTTAATATCTCTCTCCATATCTTCATCGTATGGTTCTGTATATATTTTTCCATCTTTGTCATATGCAATTTTATCCATCTGAAACTTATCAAGCGGACTTATAGATATTTCGGTCTCCTTTTTATGTGCATCACAGCAGAGTATATGACCATAATCTCCAGTAATTTTCTCCCCTCCATCACATACTCCAAGCATATTTCTATAATCAATTGCTTTATCTTTATCCTTACTTAATGGTACAAGATGCTCTACCCTCGAATGATTGTCCATACGGATACGTTTCATACAATAAGCACAGATTCCATGTTGCTCATGTAGTAAAATATTTTTCACTTCATTTTTAGGAAACTCATTATCAAAGACTCGACGAATTGCAGCTGTATCATTTTTGTCGATATTCTTCCATTCTTCACTTTTACTCAATTCAATAATCCTACTGCTGACATCCTTAGGTAATCCTTCTTTCTCAATATATAGCATATCAAATTCCTTCTATCAACTTTGCGTCTGTTATCATTCCATCCATTTTCTTATACTCTGAACTATTCTCGCCAAGTATAGCCTTTAATTTTTCTAATGCAGCTGATGCCGCATCAAAATCAATATCATCAATCGCATTTTCTATCGAATCAACTAACAATTTTATCTTCTTGGGTCTTGATACACTTTCCTGACGGTAACGTAGTACATCTTCAACTTCATAGCCATAACAATCTGGTAAATAATTAACTTCATGATTATCGTCTAAAAGTACAATATTTGCATCTCTGGAAGAAGATATTACAATTGGAGAATGTGTTGCAATAATGAATTGTACATTCTTAAATGTTTGACGCAATGCTTCTATCACATTCCACTGCCACTTTGGATGTAAATGCAAATCAATTTCATCTATAAGCACAATTCCGCTTAGTTGGTCTCTGCTTTCCAACTCCGGATTTAACATGCATACACGATATGCAAGATCCATGATCATCCATAACAAAGACTGATATCCAGCACTCAATTTTGAAATTGGCATCTCTTCCTTATCCTCTTTATATACTAATTCATCAAACTGTGGTGAATAATAAATTGTTGGGATTTTTTCTAGCTCATTTATCTCTTTCATAAATACTGCAACAATATTCTTAAACATTTCATATTCCCGCACACCATCTTTTCTTGACGCTACTATTTCTTGCTTGATGCACCACTGTTGAATTGATTTTACATCCATAGATGAATCCAGACATCCGATATATCCACATCTCCTGTCATCTAACTTCTTCTTTAATTCTGTCCCAAAATCACCGCGTTTGACTCTCCATGCTCTTGCTGCACTTTGGAAGCTAATCAATGGCAATATTGTTTCCAAATTATTCGTAAGCTTTTTCATCCATGCACATACACTTCTATCATCAATCTTTGTATGTGTAGAAGAAATTTCCTCTTTTATTCTATTCCACGTAAATTCCTGTTCATCCGATACATGTAATGTACATCCAGAAAAAACAGGTTCACAGTATTTAATCGCTGTGGATGAATCTCCAATTGGTTTTATTTTAATTCGAACATCATCCTTTACAATATTCTTAGTCCTAACTCCTGTTACATTAACAAACATTCCTCCAAGTGCAACTGCAATTCCCTCCAAAACAGAGGTCTTTCCTGCTCCATTATCTCCAATCAAAAGGTTTACACCTGGTTTAAAGGTAATATTCAAGTCTTCAATCACTTTATAATTTTGTATATGAACCTTTTCTAAATACATCTCTTTCACCTGCTTCCAAAATCTTTTCTTGCATTTTCAAAACTATATTGTAATTTTTCAATACTCCATTCATATGAAAAAAAAGAATCATATTGCTCTTTTAGTGAAATCCACCAAGATTCATCACCTTGCCATTTAGTATTGCTTATCACTATCTTCAGTTCTTTTGTTGTATCTTGCAAAAAACCTTCTACTAGTTCACCACCTGCACTATGATAAAAAGAACCCCAGTTTATCAAATATGATTCATACCAATACTCTGAATTATTCTCCGGAAGTTCATATTTATTAATATACTTACGAAGTTTTTCTTCTTCTGCACATCTCTTTAACAAAACCGGCAAAACATAGTGGGCCGATTTATTTCTTATGACTCTAGAAACTGCATGCCACCAGTCTTTATCACATCTATCCATTAAATGCGTATTTTCAGCCTTTTTGATTGCTTCTGATAAAGAACCATACTTGTTTAGCTGTGTTGCTGTATCTACCCGTTGCATACCAGAATCTTCTTCATTCAAAATGGCCGCTCTTAACACATGTTCTAGAAGCAGACACAAATCAGTTAATGCACTATCATAATTACCTACCATAAACGACAATACTGCTTCTTTATATAAACAATTTATAGATGGATCTATCCATGGTAAGGGCTCTGGAACCTTTCTCGCATTATTAGTTAAATTATAAAGTAAATTTCCACCATATCCAACATCCGGTGTAATACACCATACTTTTATCATACCTTACTCCCACTTACTTTATTTTTGCCAAAAGATCTACTGTTAATGCTTTCTTTCCTTCCTGCGCAACTTCCACACCTTGGAATTTTGCATAATTTACTTTTACTCCATCATCCAAATCGATCTCAATTCTCTGATTTGCAATATGAGCAATCGCTTCATCATAAATTTTCATTTCAGCAAGTTGTTTTGTATACTTTGTGACTGCTCTTGTAGCTTTTGATTTTTCGGAAGCTGTTGTTGCATTATCAATCGTATATTGTGCACTTTGCATTGCTGTTTCTACATACTTCTGTGCCCGATGAAGATAATCTGTTCTTACTCGTCCTACGGTATCTGCATCATAACGATGCATGTAGATTAAGGCTTTAAAACCATTCTGTTTTCCACTATCAAATAACCAATAGATTGGACGTTTTTGATAGACTTTCAGATGATCTTTGTAAAAGTCTTTTAAGAAGTAATTTCGAATCACTTCTCTTGATGTGTTTCCTTTGTTTCCTAATGCATTGGCAATGAAATCTAGGTTTTCTTCTAAAGTGTCTGGTCCATAGACTATTTTTACAAATTCTACAAAACGAGATACGATATCATCTGAAAAATATTCTTCGTCACTGATTGGAATACAATTATCATCATCTGGTGAAAAAGTTAAATCTTTCCATCCATTCTTTGTTTTTATTTTCCCATATTTTTCTCCCGCTTTTAACGCTTTTCCATCAGATGTAACAAGTATATTCCCATTTTTATCACCTAAGAATTCATCTATTTTTTTATAATATTTATCAAAATCTCCTCCTGCATAAATTAACCCTTCTTCATCAAGAGAATAGCGGCCAAACATACAACCGACTGCATAAGAAATAAAACTACGAATATCTCTGGATAAATTTGCTTTGCGAACTGTAATATCTTTATCTTCCACTTCTGGAGTCAACTCATCCTGCAAACCATAAATATCGATGAAAATACGATTCAAATCTTCTTCGTTACATTTCAACTGTTCAAAGCGAATATTACATTCGTTTTGCCACTGAACAAATGATTTAGCAATAGTAGCATCTTTTTGTAATAAAGGATGTTTCTTAAAATCCCATGAACTTTCAAAAGAATCCCATTCTATTTTTGCGATTTCAATATTTTCTTCCACTTTATTAATTACAAAGTCTTTATATTTTTTATCACAAATAAGTGGCAATTGAGAAATATTCCCTGTTTCATAATTAATTGTTTCTGAAAAAATCTTTAAAAATTCTGGTGCAACCTTGCAATGAAGAAATGCACATATATATTTCAATTCACTATCATTTCCAACTATTTTCATTCCTGAGTCTGTAAAAACAAATCCTGTATCACAATATCTTGCCGAAAAAACGCCATCAGGGACAATACCGTACTGGTATCCGTAACCGAAAAACCACTTGACGCAATCTTTCCCCACGTAATTCCTTTAATAAAATATTTATCTCTAGACGGCAAATGATTTCCAGATTTCAACAATTTATTGTAATTATACTTATCAAATTTAATTATCTCATAGTTATTTCCATACCATTTTTTATATCCACCACCCTTATTAACAGGTACATACTTTTTCCCCATATTCCATACCTGCTCTTTTGACTTCGCATTCGAAATGAATTTATCAAAATCAATCTCTTGCCAAAATCTATAAAACAGTGCATTATTTCCACTTGCTAATCCTTGTCTTGGCTGTGATATATCGCCAATAGTTTGACACTCTTTAAATGTTTTTACCATTTGATCAGAAATCCAATACCCCAAATTATAATTAGGTATATTAAAAAAGCGATCTTTAGAACAATAATATATATCTTCACCAGTAAGATATGCGATTTTTTTCTTCTGTGGGTTTAAAATCTCATTCAATCTATGATATTTTGCTTTATATTGGTTTACATTGCTATTTCTCATAATAAATGCGGTAGTTTGCACAACTTCACCTGCGATTTCTTCAAACGCTTTAGCTCCCAAATGCACCATATTCATAATATCATATTTTAAAACATACTTCCTTAAATTTTTGAAACTTCGCAAATACATCCATGAATGCTGGCAAATCATTCCTAGTGTAGCATTACCTTTAAGTCTATCCAAAAATTTTTCTAAAAACACCGCATATAAGTCATATCTGCTATCTGGATAATATATTCGACAATATTTATCTAACTGTTTTGACATATTGTCGCTTCCCATATACGGAGGATTGGTTACCACCGCATCATATTTCTGTGTAAGGTTTCTTGCAATTCTGATTAGTTTTCTTAAATTATTCTGTGTTTCTTCACTTCCAACACTCTCAAATGAAATCTGCCCATCCGTCCCTAAATCTTCCACGAATCTTTCTAGTACGCCCAAATTACAGGCATCCACATTCAATATTGAGCCATATTCTCTGGCATCTATAAAAGTATCCAATAATCCCTCCATCTGCATCACAGCCAGATTTCTCTCCATATCACTTAAATGTGTGCCAAAGAATTTCAAATGACTTCGGTTAATTTCATTACTTTCCGCAATCGCATACACTTTCGGTTCTGGTTTCCCATCTCTTCCACGCAAGAATCGTCTATTATATCCACGGCCTTTCATCATAACCGCAAAATATGCCAACTGATAGGCTCTCTGATCAATATCCAATCCATGAATATTATGTTCTACAATTTCAAAAGCTGCTTCTCTCTTATCATATCCAGCACTTTCATAGATATCCATTAGCACATCAAACATAGCAATCAAGATATGTCCACTTCCCATGCAAGGGTCAATACATGTAATGTCCGTTGGTTTTAAATCTTTATAAGTTTTATGGATTTCTGCTAATTTTGCATTCACAGACTCTTCCTGCTCTGCTTCTGGCAAATAATATTTCCATCCAAATCTCTCTGCAGTTGCTTTTTCATCCGTACTCGGATCTAATGCACGTAAATGTTCAATCCAGATTCGTCCTACAGAATTTTCCACCATATATCGCACAATCCAATCTGGTGTAAACAGCTGGGTTGCTGCTGGAATTCTTTCTTTGGTAATTTTTACTTTCTTTTTCAATTTTGCAAATGTATCATCTTTTAATTCTGTATTATAATACTGATATAACCATCCAATAATCTCAACCTGACCTATTGGATTGCCTTCTTCATCTAATGCCGATACATTAAAATCATCTTCCGGAATTCCCGTCTCAGGATTTACTAGCATATAAATAACATCATCTTTATTTGTATAAGAGATACCAAAGAGCAACTCCATATAGTCTGAATCTGCCTCAAACAGTCCAGGCAGGATATCATGAAGCTGATGACACTGTTTCAGGAACAACTTACAGTACAATTTATCTGTATCTTCCGATGTCCCACTCAGTTTCCAGTTGATAATCTCTTCTTTTTCCTGTGCTGTCAGATCCAGGTCTACATCCAGTGCCTGTGTTACAATATCTGGCTCCATCTTTCCTTCTTTTTCGGAAGATAGTACACGAACTCGATTTGGAAGATAATCATTCACTTCCATAAAACGAATGGCACAAATTCGGTTAAACCATGTATAAGCAACTTCTTCTACTACAGCTTCAAATCCACGAGCTTCAACCTGTGCAACCAATCGTCTTCTCTGCTCACACTGTCTTTTATTCAATGTCACTTCTGTTCCTGCAATCGTCTGATATACTTCAAAATCAACACCTTTTGTCACTGGTTCACTGCATGATTTTTCTGTAATACCAAGCATTCCAGCTTTGTCTGTAACAGAATCAATCAGTTTTTTTCTTGCTTCTATGGCAAACTTCTTTATCGCGTTTTTGTTCATATACTCTTCCTCCAACCGAAATGATTAGCTTAATGTAATAATTGTATCATCCTCTAACTCATTTAATAATTTTCGCTTCATTTCTGCTAAAAATTGATCAATATCTTGTTCGTTTTCTATCATATAAGTTCTCGCACCTGCTACATTGCTGATTGATAGATTCTTACGTTTCTTCTGTCGTGGTAGATCTGATGGTGTTACTGGATTAACAGGAGATGTATTCTTTTTATCTGTCGTTGCTGTTATCGGATCCAACATTGGTTTTGAAGTTACTTTTTGACATTGTGCTTCCTCATATTCTTCGATTTCATCCTGACAACGAAGTTTTAATTCATCGCTTTCCCAACGGATATTTTTTACTCCTGCAATTTCATAAGAAGTATCTAATTTTTTATTTAATTCATCAAATAATCTCATGAATTTATCTTGAAATAAGGATTCCAATCCTTTTTCTTTTAATGTGTTTAATAGCTTTTGCAAATCCCCATCTACAATTGGTCGTATTACTTGTACTTCTTTTTCCAATAAGCTTCCATACTGTTGTACAAATTTCATAGACATATCAGGTAATTTCTGAATTTGTCTAAATGGATCTTTTGCAGTTACAATCGCTTCCATCTGTGCTACATTGTCTATGATTTCCTGTTCCCTGACATAGGTTTTACTATTTTCAAACATCTGGATCTGTTCTAATGCTTTTTCAAAGATTTTTTTCTGTCCACTCTTGAAGAAATCAAAGACAGGTGCTGTATCATCCGCATCGTCTAAAAGATCATCTCTCTTCTTATCAACGATTTTAAAGAACTCTACTGGCTCTTCGATTACTAATAATTCCTCTAAGTTCTTTTTCGCTTGCTCCATATAAGATTTGCACGGTAACTTTGGATTTAAACGATATTCGATCATGATCTCATGAAATGACTTTAATTTATCTTGCGCTTTATTCTTAAAGCTTCTCATAATCGTATCATCATCATCGCTAGAGAGAGAATATCCAAAGTAATCTCTTAGCACTTCTTTCACGGAACGAATCTGCCCGTCTGTTGCTCTTTCTCTGATATCGATCAGTAGTTTTTCTACAAATTCTCGTTTTGTCAGATATCGCACCATTTCATTCTTTGTATTTGAAAGCATGGATAGGCTCTGGCTATTATATGTTAGGGATATTTTCCCCATCTTAAAGAGCATCGCTACTAGCCATTGTACGTCTTTTGTATCAAATCCATATGGTGCTGCTCCAAACTTATCTTGTAAAGATTTTAGAGAAGTTTTCATATGTCTTGCATTATTCAGACTGATAACCTGGATCACTTCTTCTAGTGCCAATTTGTTTGGTGTCGTATCACTGGTACCAAGAAAAGATAATTGACCATCATTGTCATTAAATATCTCTGCAATATCTGATAATTCTGGTGCTGTCTCCATATAAGTCAACTTATTATATTGCATAGATACTAACTTCCCAAGTGCTTCATTGATACGACTTACTGGTTCTTTTGCTGATATATTTGCTTTGTCTCCATTTACATAAATGTCCGCATGCTTTAATGCATCTTCGATATAGATACGGATACGATCTTTTTTCTCAATCCGTTCATCTTCTTTTGCACGACGGATACTATCAAAACTTCCTCTTGCTCCAGTTGCGTTTTTATTTAAGAACTTATAAATTTTGATAGATTCTGTAATTTCATCTAGGAACGTACTGTCATTTGGTAGTTTTATAATTACTGTTTGTTCTTGTGTAGAAAGCAACCGCAGAGCAGAATCTGGATAATCACCACCATATGGAGTAATAATCGATACCCCAATTCCATTAGATTGGTTTCCCTTAAAATAACGATCATCTACTTTCTGATTAAATGGGAATAAGTAACGATTGCTATAACGGTATTTCTTTTCTGTAAAGATTTCTTCGAAGATTACCGTTGATGCTTCCCCTATGATTTCTCCCATTTCTACTGATTCATTATTGATCGCATTATTAATTTCCTGTTCTTCATTTGTTAGGAAAATATAAATTTCTCCATTCTTCTGTACCAATGTCTCACGAATCAGTTTCTTTAGGGATTCCTCAATCTTTTCACGGATTTCAATACGATCATCTTCCATGTTTGAAATCATCAAAGTTGTCAGATTATCTACATTGGCTTTTATTTCTTTGACGTATTTGATCATAAACAATACTTTTAATAATTCTACATCAAAATCATCTAATCTACTGTTATTTTCTGCATCTGTAATCACTTGACTATGCTGATGATCGATAAACTTATGTAATGGATCATAAAAATAGCTAAATGGTACCAATGCTCCTGTTTCACTATCTTTTAGACGAATCGCTGATTCTTGAAACAGTGCTAACATCGAACGTGACTGATCAGACAAATGTTTCCCACTTGCTCCATGTGTACGAACTGCGGTTAATACCTGTCCTAACAGATTAAACTGGTATGGAATAAATGGATAACAATCTGCAAAATCAGTTTTATCTGTATATAATTTTTTATCTGCCGTATCTGATGTAAACGTAATCAGATTTTTAATCGTGGATTCTTTCTGTTCATATAATAGTTTTAATGCAGATTCTGCGATTTCATTTTTTTCCAAAATACGTTTTCTTATGACTTCATCCACATTGGATGCGGATAAAGAAAGTCTTGTGTCAAAACGACCCTGAATCTTTGAAAAATCATTTCCTTTGGTCTTTGTAATGGAATCAATATCTTCCTGGCTCGTTACGATTACCCATGCTTTTCCTTTACATGCTGTTCCAAGATCTTCTACAATCGTTTGTAAATTCAACATTAATTGAGTATCGTCTGCAATATACTGTCCAATTTCATCTACTAAAAAGATCACATGATGATTTGGTCCTTTTTGTTCGCAATAGTCTTTCACAAGAGATACAAATTTTTCGATACTTAGATCATAGTTTCCTTTTGCATTTTTACACCAATTACGAGCTGCTTCTTCACTCATAAAGTCCATTGCTACGATCGTTTTTACAATTTTATCTTGAAGTACTGCAAATGCCTGTCTTTTCTTCTCCCATGGTGCTCCTGCAATCTCTTCAAATTTTTCTTTGAATTCTTCAAATCTGCCTTCGTTATCTAGCTGACGCTCAAATTCTGCCAGATATGGAATGGAACCACAGTAGCCCTGCATTTCATTAAATACTTTCATAAAAACTTCCACAATGGCTTCTTTTCCTGATCCAACTTTTGCTGATCCTTTCGAATCAATGTTAAAAAGCATAACATCAGAAGAAATTGTTCCTGAATTTGTCATCTTTGCAATCAGCATTGGATCATCAATCTTTTTGCCATCTGTAAAGTATTCAATTGCTCTCTTTCCCTCTACCACACTATTTTTCAGTAAGTAAGAAAGAATCTTTAAGAAATGAGATTTACCACTTCCAAAAAAGCCAGAAATCCAGACACCCATCTTATCGGTATGATTGTTGATCCCTTTTTCATAGTTATCAAAAAAATCTCTAAAATGTTTTAATAATTCTTTTGTCACTACATATTCATCTAATTCCTGATATACATTTTCTTCATCTGACTGACCGACTTTGATCACACCTTTGATATCACGATCAATCCTTTTTTCAAACATATCTTGTATCTGCATTTATCTTTCCTCCATACTTACACGAGCCGAAATGCTCGATAATAGTTTCTGGAATCCATCGTTCCAAATAGTTTCAAATCCTGTCCACTGTATTCTCCTGGATAAAACATCACCACTGGTACACTATCTAATACCTGGTGTAAATTGTTTAATATGTTATGACTTGCAATGATCGGATGACACTTTCCAACCCCTGTAAGAAAGATCACACTATCTGTCAAATCTTCTTGTAATATCTTTGTGATCATTAGATTTAGCTCATTTGTCTCATCTAATCCTAATGTCTCTACCAAACTATCTGCCATATCAAAAAAGCCATTTTCTTTTTCCAAATCAAAGAAGGCTTCTAAGTACCCTTCTTCTTCTAATATCTGAATCATTAAATGATATAGATCAATTTCTATAATTTTAAAATCTTTATTTCCGTTATTGATTCTTTCTTTTAAATATGCAATATGATTTCTCACTTCTAACTCTGCCTTTGGATGATAATCGAATATATAATAGCCGACTTCATTTCCAAGACCTTTGTTTTCCCGAAATGACTTCTCTGAAATCTTATCCTCTATCTGATTGAGTCTTTCTTCCAAACTTATTCTTGCCATTCTTAGACTCCCTTCACTGCCTTTAAATATTCTCCTAATCCATTTTGGCTTAAAATTTCTTCTGTTCGATAATCTACATGAATTATTTTTATGATTCTTGGTTTTGCACTGCTTTCTAGTAATCCAGCTTCAAACATCATTCTTGTAAAGCATTGTTTTAGCTTCTTCACTGCAACATCAGACCATCCAGCAACTGCTTCACTTTGCATTGCTTTGTCAGCAAAAAATACATTTAAGTCTCGATCTGTAATTTCTTTTTCCCCAAGGCGAATCTTTTCATCATAGACATCGTGAATAAACTCAAAAAACAGCCGACTGTCCATTAGAATCGCGATTAAGTTTAGTATCTTAGCTGTCTCGATATCACATGTAGTAAATAGTTCTAATACTGTTTTCGGTAATGCCGATACCCTGCGATACGTACCATTTAATACCTCATAAGCACGATATTCTGCCTTTACTTGATAGATATTCTGATCCCAGGCAATCTTGCGAATCTCTGATTTCGTGTATCCTTCTAAAATATAACTTGCTGTTTTTTTTGACTCCTGTAACCAAAATAATTTTGAAGTCAATCCTGCACTATATTCCATTATTGTCTACCGTCCTTTTCTTCTTTTTTATAATGGACAATATCCCCGAAATCGCAATCTAGTTTTTCACAAATTTTTTCTAAGACTTTCATGGAAACCAGCTCTCCATTGGTCATTTTCGCTACAGTGCTACTGCTGATTCCCACTTGGTCCATCATATCTACTTTCTTCATATCTTTATCAATCAATAGCTTCCATAATCCATTGTATGATACTGCCATATATGCTACCTCTTTGTTATATAAAAACTTATGGTTTCTTATAATTTAGAAGTTCATTTTTTATTTTCGCTCATATAACTTCTAATTTTTTTATTGTACCATACTCTATGTATTTGTTCAACGAAAGTCACCTGTGTTTACTTCGACTTTGCGAATATTTTATTTGAAAAAGCTAAGTAAATACATATATATCAATACTTATGCATTATTCCTCTAAGTACACTTTTAATGCATTGTAACAATTTAATGTTTCGCTATCTGCATTATTAAAATTTTGCGAATACGTCTGATAATTTCCTGATGGATCTGTTACTAGATTGGTAAGTGATAAATATGCATCATACATTTTTGAAATTGATTCGTATGCATCTTTGTATTCTTCTGGTGGATTCTTTAGTTTCTTCATCATTGAATTTACCATATCTTGATTATCACTGATGTCTGAAATCTTGCTCTTAAAGCTACTATCAGAGGACAGGTTATTTAATGCATCATTAAAATCCGATACAAAATAGCCGTTTGGTTTTGTATATTTATCGGTTTTGTTATCGCTTTCTTCATAGATTGCATTATACCAAACATTTTTGATTAAATTTCCGCAAGTTTCTGCATCGCTGGCTCCTGATAACATTGTATATGCTGTATTATTTAGATTAGTATCATATTGCTCACTTTGCTTCTTCGCTTGTGCTGCTGCTTTTGTTGCAGCATTCTTTTTATGTATTTGTACTCCTACTGCCACAATAATTGCTGCAGCTATTGCTACTACAATTCCAATTATGATCAATTTCTTTGATTTTTCACTAACCTTAACTCCTGTCACTTCAACTTTCTGAGGTGTTGTCTCTGTTTCATCGCCGTTTTCTATTGGGCATCCACACTTTGGACATGTCTCCATTCCTTCTTCTAGTTCTGTGCCACAATCTGGACAGTATTTCTTTTCTTCTTTGATCAATATCTCTCCACAGTATACACACTTCTTTGCTTTATCTGATATTTGTTCGCCACATTTTGGACATGTTATCATTGCCATAATTATTTCTCCTCCACACTTTTCTTCTGACTTTTTTTTCGATACTCTTCAATCTCATCTTTCCAATGATCTTCAAAAAATTGTTCTGTATCATTACAAGATGTTGCTTTACTAAGAGCTTTTCCAACTGCTCTAAAATTGACTGCAATTCCTTCTGGATCATTTTCATAAGTCACGGATCGATTTCTGGAAATCCCTATTTTTTCTGCTTCTTTTCCTGCATCTATGTTTGCACCTAGAAATAAAAACTCCCAATTATTTTCTTTCTTTGCTTTGATTTTTCTTCGAATCTGTTCTTGCGTGTAATGTTCACTGGAATTTTCCAAACCATCTGTCGTAATAACAAAAATCACTTTTCCTGCTCTGTGTTTTTGTGGTAAGTGTTTTTGTACATTCTCCATTTTTTCAATTGCTGTTCCTACTGCATCTAACAATGCTGTACATCCTCGCACAAAGTATTCTTTTTCTGTCAGTGGTTCTATGATTTCTACTGGAAATCTATCATGTATGATGTCCACGTCATCATCAAACAAGATCGTTGTTACATTTACTTTACTTCCTTGTTTTTTCTGTTTTGTGATCATCTTATTAAATCCATTGATCGTATCTTTTTCCAATCCTCTCATAGATCCACTTCTGTCCAAAATAAAAACCAACTCCGTTAATTCTGTATTCATGTGATAACCTCCTTTCCTGGTCTGTTGTTCAGACCATACAGATATCCCCTTGTGGGATAACCTCCTTCTTTGTTTGTTATTCACATTTTACCTACAGAACCAACGAAGTTGGTCGCCTGTCAAGTGACATTGTATTTTATATTCTTTGATTCTATCCAAAGACTGATTGTCCATATGCATCTAATACATCATTGATTTCAAACATATCATAAATTTTATTTTGTAGAAAATATGCTATGATAACGTCTGTTTTGGAACTTCTGGATAATGCAAAGCCTGCACTTGCTAATAAGTCTTTTGCTTCATCTAGTGACAATTCTAATGCAATTGTAAATGCAAGAACTGTTTTCTTATTTGGAACATAATTTACGTCTTTCCTGATTTTTGAGAAATGACGACGATCTACATAGGCTTTTGTGTAAACTTGCGAATCCTTTAATCCTCGCTCGTCAATCATACGAAGAAGACGTTGTGAAAAAGTTTCTTCTAACTGATTCATCAGATCATCGATTTTTCGATTTACTGACATCGTAGAGGACATTCCTTTTTTTATTTTTGTCTTCTGCATTGTGGAAATATCAAATTCTTCTGGTATGTCTTCCTGCTGATTTTCTTCTTTGATCAGTTCTTTTTTCTTTGATTTTTCCTCGGCTCTCTTTTTACAGAATTTACTGATTCTATCGAAGATTGATAACATTTCTTTGTCTATTTTTATATCATCTTTTGCCGGTTCGTAATACTTATCTATGTATCTGCCTACTTCATCAATTAATTTCTGATCTGCCATATGAATACCGCCTTTTCTTTTGCTGTTTGTGCTTGTAATTATTTTGTTTTAGAATAGCATGTTTTATTGGTTTTGGCGTCGCATGTTGGGCGACATTCTCTATTTATGTCATTTTTATTCATTTACTGCTAAAATTCTATCGTTGCATTAGTTTTCTACTGATCTCTCTCGTTGATCCCAGCTGTCTTTCAAACATAATATCCCATAAATCTAAACATTTATCAGCGATTTGTTTATATTCTGCTTTTCTGGAGTTTGCAGTCTCATCATATAAAAATATAATTAATTTTGAAATCTCATTTTCTATTCCCCATTGCTTTTTTAAATCTTCAATTTCCATCTGTAAAACATTTTCGCATAACTGTATAATAATATCAGCATAGTCAACAACAGATACCGCATTTCCCTCCAGATAATTAACAAAAGCTCTTACTGTGCTTCTACTTACCTTAGTTTTCATAAATTCCTTTAAAAATTCTTTATCGTGCTTTGAATCAACATAGTTGTTGTAGAACATTCTAGACAAAATATTTTCTACATTCGTATCAATATTTTTATAAATGAGAATTATATTTTGTGCCACTTCTCGATATTTATCTACTTTTAAATAACTAACCGCCATATCTAAAATAGTTTTAATTTGTTCTTCGCTTTTAGATCCAACTGAACACATATAGGCTTCAAATTCACCATACCATATATAAAATTCACAAACAGAATATCCTCCTATTTCTACAAGTTTCTTATCATCTGACTCAAAACATTTCTTTATAATATTAAGTATTCGTTCCTTGTATTTAGGATATAGATGGAAAAACATATTCTTTGAATCATGAAAACTAGCCATTCGAATGTCCGTCTCATATAAATATAGAATTTTCTTTTCTGCCCACTCTCTATTAATATTATAAGATGGCCACAAAGCATACAATGTAGCATATCGGACTGCTGCACTGTCATCCCTTGTCAACTTTTCAATAATTTCCTTAAATCGAGAAAATAATTCCTCATGACTCCATAGCAATTTTCCTATTGCTCTTGCTGCACTCGCTCTTACGCTATTCCATGCATCATTCTGCAATTTATCACAACTCTTCATTTCTCTATCTTCTAAGTTTGTTCGATTAACTTTATCGAAATCACTGTGATTTAAAGCAATATTTATTAATTGATCTATCATCTTTGATGTTAAATTAGTCGTATTCATTTTTTCAACTATTCCGCAAAAATATAATGCCCTATGATTTTTCATATCACACGGGAAATTAAGTAATAACTCTTCTATAACTGCAGAATCAATATTTTCCAGTTCTTCTGATAATTCTATACCTAAAAACAAAGCATCTATAAAAACATCCAATACCCGTTTCTTATTATTTAGCACCATCTCTATCATTTCTTGTGGATGTTGTTTTACTACCTCTTGAAAATCACTTGCATATGTTTCACAAGAACTTTCAATAAATCCACCTTTTACTTCCTTGAAATTTCTATGGTTATTTAATTTATTGTTAGTTATTATTTGCAGCCATTGTCTATGACTTATATTTTTCCCTGTAACCGGTGATTGCACCCATCCCAAATGACTATTCGGATAAATATAACGTAATGATACTTTATAAAATCGTCTATCCAATACCTTCAATAAATCTTTCGTTTTTTTATTAATTCGATCTTGTGGCAAACATTGCAATAATTTATATTGCAAATCTCCCCAAAAGCTCCAGTATACAGGTGAATACTTTTTCTGTTTATTCAACTCAATTCTTCGTTTATACCACTCAGACGCATTGGGCGAAATGTAGCTACATATTGCATTTTCTATTTCTGATAATTCATCTTTACCGCATATACTTCCATGAACTTTCAAAATTTCTTGTACAAGTCCTAGTTCATCTTCTGCCTCACTGGTATAATCAAAAATTTTTTTATCCAAATCAGTACTTAAATAATGTATAATACGATTGCTATATTGAGATGGCAAATGTGCTAAACCTGTTAATATTATTTCATTAAAGATATGATATCCTTTTCCCATGTATAGTTCA
>OLNF01000555.1_pt1 | contig 33070 bp, 26 predicted proteins | sample 1673061 | NCBI WGS metagenome assembly OLNF01 (sample SAMEA3136751, study PRJEB25190) | human gut metagenome
GGATCTCTGTTTCTTCCGGAACCATATCAAAATAAATCCATGTTCCGTCTTCTGCAGGAAGCATTCCTTTTGCACGGAGAATAATACCGTAATCTTCAGAAGCAGAGAGTGCCTCAAGCATCTTCTCAAGTCCTTCTCTTGTATACTTCTTAATCGTCTCACGACCCCAGCTCGTAAATACTTCATCAGCATGATGGTGATGATGATCGTGATGATCGTGTCCGCAGCCGCATTCATCATCGTGATGATGTTCGTGCTCGTCATGGTCATGTCCACAGCCGCATTCATCATCGTGATCATGATGATGGTGTTCTCCATGTTCATGTACATGTCCGCATTCAGGGCAAACTTCTTCCTCTGCCATCAGTTCTTCTTCAAGTGATACCGGTTTTTCCATGACCTCAATGATCTTCTTTCCATCCAGTTTCTCAATTGGAGTTGTAATGATCGCTGCTTTTGCATTGATTCCACGGAGAAGCTCCATTGCCTGCTGTGCTTTCTTCTCATCAATGATATCTGTACGGCTCATGATGATCGCACCTGCATATTCAACCTGGTTATTAAAGAACTCACCAAAGTTTCTCATATACATCTTGCATTTCTTCGCATCAACTACAGTTGTATAGCTATTCAGTACAATATCTACATCGCCCTGTACACCCTGTACTGCTTTGATAACATCTGACAGTTTACCAACTCCTGATGGCTCGATCAGAATTCTGTCCGGATGATATTTATCAACAACCTCTTTCAGAGAAGTTCCGAAATCACCAACCAGTGAACAGCAGATGCATCCTGAATTCATTTCACGGATTTCAATTCCTGCTTCTTTCAGAAATCCGCCGTCAATGCCAATTTCACCAAATTCATTCTCGATCAGCACAACCTGCTCATCTGCATAAGCCTCTTTCAAAAGCTTTTTGATCAATGTAGTCTTACCAGCTCCCAGGAAACCTGAGATAATATCAATCTTAGTTGCCATCGTTTTGTTTCTCCTTTTTTCATTTTTATGTTTTATTCGAATAGTGCTAGTACACCGAAAATCGCCCTCGGGATAGCAGAAAAGCCATTACAAGCCCATCCACTTATATATTTGCCCGTAACGCCTTCATTATACACAAGCTTCAACACAGTTTCAACCCTGTCACACGCAAAGAAGGGGACATGACCCACATCATGTCCCCACCTGTATTCCTAACAATTAACCGTTAATCATAAAGTTCATTAATTTATCAATATCATCTTTCTCATATGCAACGATCTCAAGTTCCGGAATCTCTCCGCCTGAGAAAATGTTTGCCAGAGATACATACTGGGATAATTTGGATTTAAGGTTCAGTCTGTCGCCCTCACCTGTTACTAATTCTACTCTTCCTTCACAGCTGTCAACTACAGCAAAAAACTTCTCGATATCTTTAATATTAGATACTTTCATGTCTGTTCTCCTTTCAACATGTAAACGTTTATTCTCTCTATTCCTTGTTTTCGCGCTAATTATAACGCAATTAATTTCAAAAAGCAATTATTGATATTGCACGAATTTTCCAGATATTAACTACCCTTGCTCATAATATTGTCAATTAAATAACAAACTCTCTATCTTGGCTACGCTGAGGCTTTTTTATCTGTGCAATCGGATTCGCACACAAGTGAGCGGTATAGTTATTTCATACCTGCTTATAATCATCTTTAATATACGAAAATAGCTACACCATAAGCAGGCAACGGATACGCAAAAGAAAATGGTCTGTTGTCACATTCCTGTTTCACAGCCTTAAATGTCTTTGGCTCTGTCAGTCCATTTTCATCCATGATCAGCTTGTACTGTTTTTTCTTCGGCACACCAACTCTGTAATCCGGACGATCAACAGGTGTAAAGTTAACCACATACAGAATGTTGTTTCTCTTGGTCGGAGATTTTCTTACAAAACTGAATATACTTCTGTCCCCATCATTGGCATTGATCCACTCAAATTCTTCAGGATCATTATCTGCTGCATAAAGCGCAGGATATTTTTTATAAATAGTAAGAAGATCTTTAACATAATTCTGCAGATCCTTATGCGGCTGCTCCTGCAAAAGGAACCAGTCAAGTTCTCTCTCCTCACTCCACTCACGAAGCTGTCCGAATTCCTGCCCCATAAACAGAAGTTTCTTGCCAGGATGACAGGTCATAAAGGAATATGCTGCCTTTAAGTTCTTAAATTTATCCGGCAGTTCTCCAGGCATCTTCTCAAGCATGGAACATTTCAGATGAACGACCTCATCATGAGAAAGAACCAATACATATCTCTCGCTGTATGCATAAGACATAGAAAATGTCATCTTATTGTGATTAAATTTACGGAAATATGGATCCAGCTTCATATATTCCAGGAAATCATTCATCCATCCCATATTCCATTTCAGGCTGAAACCAAGTCCGTCATTCTCAGCATCTCCGGTAACCATCGGCCATGCTGTGGATTCCTCAGCGATCATCACTGTTCCGTGGTTTCTGCCAAGGACTACTGTATTCAAATGTTTGAAGAATTCAATAGCTTCCAGATTCTTGTTTCCGCCATATTTATTGGCAACCCATTCACCGTCATTCTTACCATAATCAAGATAAAGCATAGAAGCAACCGCATCCACACGAAGTCCGTCTACATGGCACTCCTCAATCCAATATAGTGCATTTGCGATCAGGAAATTCTTAACTTCCGGGCGACCATAGTTATAAATCTTGGTTCCCCAGTCCGGATGCTCTCCCTGTCTCGGATCAGCATGTTCATAAACTGCAGTTCCGTCGAAATTTGCAAGACCATGTGCATCTTTTGGGAAATGTGCAGGTACCCAGTCAAGAATGACCCCAATCTTATTCTGATGGAAATAGTCGATCATATATTTGAAATCCTGCGGGGTTCCGTATCTGGAAGTTGGTGCATAATATCCTGTAACCTGATAACCCCAGGATCCGTCAAACGGATGCTCTGCGATTCCCATAAGCTCTACATGAGTATATCCCATTTTCTTAATATAATCAGTCAGAGAATGCGCCAGTTCACGGTAATTATAAAATCCTTCTTCATTCTCCTCTGTCCATGGATGCTTCATCCAGGAACCCGGATGCACCTCATAAATTGCCATTGGCTGTACTTTCTCATCAAACTTCTCTCTGTTCTTGAGCCATGCAGCATCTTTCCATTTATAATCTGTAATATCTGTAATCCTGGACGCTGTACCCGGACGTTTCTCTGCTGCATTTGCATACGGATCGGCTTTGTAAAGTCTCTCTCCATGTGCACCTACAATAAAGAATTTATATAACTGTCCGATCTTCGCTCCCGGAACAAATACTTCATAAACACCAATCGGTCCTACCTTTGTCATAGGGTTTGCTTCTTCATCCCACCCATTAAACTCACCGATTACGGATACAGATTGCGCATTCGGTGCCCATACCGCAAAATATACGCCTTTTCTGCGCCGGTATGTAGTAGGATGAGCACCCAATTTCTTATATATCTCGTAATTGGTTCCCTGACCAAATAAATACTGGTCTAAATCCGTAAATTTCATACTCTCACCCATCCGGAGTCCTCCCTTAACATTCAGATTTTATCTCTTCACGGATATGAATAGTTACCGTTTTTATCTACCGGACAATTACTTAGTCCACCTGTAAAATCATATCTCTGACAGCAATTACGAACTGACTTTTAGTCATTCTATAAGCCTTATTATACCAACCGCTATTCGGTACGTCAATTAAAAATATGTATATATTCAACAATTTTCCCATATTTTTTGTGTTATTTTTGTAAAAAACAGAAAGAGCAAAGAAACACATTTTTGCGCATTTCTCTGCTCTTTTATCTGTCAGTTCTTAATTATTCAGACCCGTCACCATAGTCTACAGAGTCATCACTGTAATCATCATAACTGTCATCGTAACTTCCGTCATCATAGCTGCTATCGTCTGAGCTGCCATCATCATAACTGTCATCAGTACTTCCGTCAGATACATCCGGGTTCTCATCAGAAGAACTTCCATCTGTTGAATCTGTTGATTCTGCAGTATCAGCGTCAGTTCCTCCGTTATATCCAGGTACACCACCATTGCTGAGTGTGCTTGGCCAAAAATCTACATAGCATGCATTCTGCAATGTTACATTCTTGGCTTCTGCCATTTCGCTTACTGTTACAAGCTTGTATCCCTTTGCGATAAGATCCGGGATCAGTCTCAGTGCAGCCTGTACAGATGGCTCATGTATATCATGCATCAGAATAATAGATCCATCTGTAAGGTCTCCATTCATTACTGCATTATAATCTCCATCTGCATCCAGCAACTTCCAGTCTTCCGTATCCAGAGACCACATAAAGAATGGTTTATTTACTGTATTATAAATATCTGAATTTCCATCTCCATAAGGTGCACGTGCTACAGTTGCAGCCTGTCCGCATGCCTGGATCAGTGCATTATCTGTATCAGAAAACTGTTTGGCAACAGCATCAATATCAATCGTAGTTAACTGTGTATGATCCCAGGAGTGACTTCCGATCTCACAACCAAGCTCCAGCATACGTTTCGGTGCATCAGGATATTGAGCAACATTCTGTCCAAGCATAAAGAATGTCGCATGTGCATTGTTCTCCTCCAGACAGTCCAGAAGTTCATCTGTATATTGTCCGGGACCATCATCAAAGGTTAACGCCAGCATCGGACGTACCTGTGACGGATCATAAGAACCATCATCATTAAAATAGTAATCCTTTACTCCCTTGGTTACCCATCCGGTCTGAATATATCCATTTTCATCAAATGAATAAGTCACACCATCTATATCCTGAAATCCATTTGCAAAATATGTACCGTCTGCATTCTGATACCACTTTCCATTAGTATCCTCGTGCCATCCCACTGTCATCGTAGCAATCTTATCCGTATCTGATTTACCCTTCAAAGGCTGTCTCACCGCTGCATCAGAATTAGTCTGAACCTCTTCAGTCTCTGCCTGAGCCTGTATGGATTCATTACTGCTTCCTCCGCCGCCTACCCGATGTGCGATCGGAACAATAATTCCTCTCACTACAAATACTACTGCCAGAATCAACCCTACCACATAAAGTCCGATCTTGGTATAATGCCGAATCATCATCTGGCGTTTTTTTCTGCGCATTCTTTCGCGCAAAACCCGCTTATCCATTGTTTCCTTTCCCCACTTCTGTTACGTAAATTTTACCAAAAAAACGCTGTTCTTTTTGTCTATATCAATCATAACTCATTTATCCGGTAAATACAATGCCAATTACTATTTACTCTACTTCTTCTGTCCCTAATTCATCTTCAAGATTCTCATCAATATCAGAATCATCCGAATTGGAATCTGAAGTATCCGCCTCATCGGCAGCCAAATCTGCATTTTCAGTATCTTCTGTATCCTCTTCTGCATTCTTCGCTGCAGCTTCCGCATCCACACCAATTGCATCACCATATGCAATCTTCTCGCTTACACTTGCATTTTTTACGATAAAATCCTCTACTCTGAGAAGTCCGACAGATTCATTTACATAATCCTGTCCATAAGTACTTACCAGCTCTGCAATGCCACTGGCACCCATCTGCTCTACCAGATCATTCTGCAGCTTGAGACTCTCTTTGTCATCAAGCGACAGTCCCTCTGCATCCATAATTCCCTGCACGATCAGATTCTGTTTTACTTTTCCCTCTGCATACTGCTGACACTGCTCATCAAAATCATCCTGAGAAGTACCCTGACTTTCTATAAACTCCTCCAGAGTCATATCTGCCTGTTCTGCATAAAGCTCCATACTCTTCTTAAACTCAGAAATTGCAGCATCCAGATCCTCCTGCGGGTACTCTTTTACCTCCGAATTCTCAAGTACTGTACTCCATGCAGTATTTTTAAGAACCTCCTGCGCTGACTGTTTTGCTTCGTCCTCCAGTTTACTGCGCACACTGTCCTCATACTCACTTACAGTAGTATAATCCGTATTCTTCGCAACCCAGTCATCCGTCAGTTTTCCTGCACGGCGGACATTCTGTACAGTTACTTTATACACAGCGGTCTGGCCTGCCAGCGTGCTGTCTTCATAATCTGCCGGAAGTTTAACTTTGATTTCCTTAGTGTCACCCTTCTTCATCCCGATCACACCATTCTCAAATTCATCAAACATCTGCCCGTCGCCGACCACAAAATCATAATTATTGGCTGTACCGCCGTCAAAAGTCTGTCCGTCCTTTGTTCCCACATAGTTTACAGTTACCAGATCGCCATCTTTTGCCACGTCAGACACAGGCTCTGCTTTCTCCTGCAGATCCTCATCAATCTGAGCCTGTACATCGTCATCTGTAATAGCGTCTACTGTATTATCCAGAGTCAGCCCCTTATACTCTCCAATAGTAATATATTTGTCCACATTCTCAACTGATACGAGACGGTTTGTCCCTATTTCCGCCTTCTTATCATCTGTTTTCTGCTCTGTTTTTGTATTATCTGTAATAACTGCACCACCATCACCGCATGCAGATGCAGTCAGCGCAAAACATGCAGCAAACATGGCAAGATATATTTTTTTCTTCATAATTATACTCCCTTCTACATCTCAGGTACCGGGGTCGGTCTTGAGGAATCCCATACTTCTGATACATCAAAAAGGTCACTGAGCATTTCCGGATTATAATACATTCTGTATCCATCCAGATTTCTTCTTCCCTGGCGGAAATAATCGTCTGTTATCTGTACAAAGTACTGGCTGGAATCTACATTACAGAAGTAACGATATCCCTGGCTCTTATAAAACTCATATTTCGCATTGTCCGAAGAGTAGCCCTCCCAGCTTCCAATATCTGCTCCAAACGCAAAAATGATCATATCTGTTTTTCCAAGAATCGGAGCTACATAACTCTGCCATTTCTCATCATCTGTCTGCAGATCCTCAAGTGATCTCTCCGCAACATTCTTATGTCCCCAGGTATGACTCGCAAACTCCCAGCCTTCCGCCTTCATTGCATCAGCCACAGCAGTCGCTTCCTTCACTTCCTGATCAAAATCAAAATCCGGATGTTCCTCCAGGAATTTCTTCTGATCATCCTGAAGATCCTCACCAGTCTTATACGCAATGTCCGTACGATATCCCAGCACACCGTTATAACCCGTCATTGCCAGGATTCCCTTCCTTCCGTGATAGGAGAAATCCGGATGTTCTTTTACAAAAGTATCGATCAGCGGAACCATATCATAATCTCCGGTTGAAACACTTCCGTCATCCTCTACATACTCATTCTTAACTTCACCATTTGAATCCACAACAAGCTTTGTTGCAAATCCGTCTCCGTCCATGTAATGATAATAGCTAACATCATCCTGCGAAAGTACAAACGGTATCTTATCCGGCGGCAGCATGATACTTCCTCTGGACATTGTACCATCCTCATTCACGATTGCCATGTCATGAGGACTTACCATTACATAACCTTTCTCATACATGCTCTGTATGATTTTGTTAAACTCATCAATAGTTGTCATATACTGATTATATCCGTCAGAATCTGATTCGCCGTCAAATGCCTTGGACGGATCTTTGATAAGTGTATGAAAAAACACATGTGTGATCTGCTCCAGCGGATACTCTGTGCAGGTTGCCTTCGTATTCTCATATTCAGAAACTGCATTCTGCATATCTGTATTGCTGTCATAGTCCGGCTGGCTCTTAAGAAGCTCTATGGCACCATCATAATTATACTGCGCAGCCATAAGCGATGCCTGATCCAGCGGTGATTCTTCCTGCTGTGTATCAGCAGCCTCTGTATTCTCTTCAGCATTTGATGACTCATCCTGGTCGTTTTCTTCCTGCGCATCAGCCTCTGCTGTATCAGCTTCCTGCTGTTCTCCTGTTGCTTCCTGCTGAGCTTCTTCGTTCTTTGTATTCTCAGATGCGGATTTGTGAAATGGATCATCATCCGCAAACGGAAGTAATCCACATCCGTTTAACCCCAGTGCTGCGCACAAAAGAACTGTCATTACCCATGCTGTTCTTTTTCTCATAATTTACCCCTTTCGATCTATCACTCACCCCATGGCCGGAACCGGCACTGGTCTGGAAGGATCAAATACTTCCTGCGCATCGAACAGATCTGACAGAAGTTCAGGATTATAATACATTCGGTATCCGTCCAGATTTCGCCTTCCCTGTCGAAAATAATTACTGCGAATCTGTACAAAATACTGACTGGAATCCACATTACAATAATAATTATATCCCTGACTCTTAAGATATTCGAATTTCTCCCCTGAATAATCCTCCACACTGGTAAGATCTGCGCCAAATGCAAAGATTATAATATCTGTTCCACCAATCAGCGGGTCTACATTCTCTTTAAATTTCTGTGTATCAGCCTGCAATTTCTCCAGGCTTATCTGGCTTACATTCTGGTGCCCCCAGGTATGACTTGCAAACAGCCATCCCTCATCTTTCATGGCCTGTGCTACTTTTGCAGCTTCCTCGCGCTCTGTATTCAGGTCAAAATCAGGATGTTCATCCAGCCATTTCACCTTATCAGCATCCAGATCATCCGGACGTGTCTCGTAGCTGCTGTCTGTACGATAACCAAGGATTCCATTATATCCTGTAAGTGCCACGATTCCCTTTGCTCCTCTGTATGAGAAGTCAGGATGTTCTTCTACAAAACGGTCGATCAGAGGAACCATATCATAATCTCCCACAGAAACACTTCCATCGTCCTCTATATATTCATTGCGGATCTTGCCATCATCATCCACGACAAGTTTCGCTGCAAATCCGTCTCCGTCCATATAATGATAATAACACACATCATCCTGTGAAAGCACAAACGGCACTTTACCGGGCGGGAGCAGAATCTCACCTGCATTCATATTTCCATTCTCATCGGCTGTCGCCATATCATAAATGCTGACCATAACATATCCTTTATCATACATACTCTGTGTGATCTGATTAAATTCATCGATCGTTGTCATGACCTGATCGTAATCACCGGATTTATAATCACCGTCAAATGCTTTACTGGTATCTTTTATCAATGTATGATAAAAAACATGTGTCACCTGGTCCAGCGGCCAGGAAACACAGGAATCTTTCTTCTTCTGATATACTTTGACTGCATGCTGAAACCTCTCGCTTGTCTGGTAAGCATCGCTGCTCTGAAGCATTTCAATAGCTTTGTCATAATCATACTGGGCCGCATAATGCTTTGCATTTCTGTAAAGTATCTTATCTTCCCTGCTCAATTCATCCGGGATACTCTCTGCTTCCGGTGTTACAGTATTCTCTGCTTCTGGCTCAACTTCTGCCGATGTCTGGACAGGCTCCGCTTCTTTCTTCGTTCCTGCAGACTTTGCCATCTGTGTGATCTTAGTCTGCTGTTCCATGAAAAAATTCTGCAGTTCTTCTCCGTAGAAACCGACACCGATTCCTATAGCAGCTGCAGCTGCCACAACAATTCCTCCGGCAATACGCATCCTTCTCTTTCTGCGGCGCATTTTGTTACGGCGTTCCTTTCTGGCTGCCCTTCTGGCTTCATATGCACCATTGTCATCATAAAAGAAATCCTCGTCCTCACTTGCTGCAGGCGATTCTTCATCTATATCTGCGTTCTTCGCCGGTTCTGCATCTGAATTAGTTTCTGCATCAGCTTTCTGCGAAATTGCTTCTTCCGTATCTGAAAGTCTCTCCTCTGTATTCTCAGATTCAGGCTTCAATTCACTCATACTTTTCTCCTTTTATCATCTGAATAAAGATATTATAACCATACGCGGCCATTCCATCCTGTAAAAAATGTTTTACATTACAGTTTTTTATCTCAATTATAACCTGTAATAATATAAATTTCTACCGCTTTCCACCCATTAATTCTTTTTTAATAATTGCCTTTTGGCTTATTTAATGATAAAATAAACTTTATGCAAAGGACTGTCTATGCGTAACAGTCCCTGTGAAAACACATACATTAGGAGGATGCAAATGAGTACAGTAACAATAGTCCTTCTGGTCATTCTGGTTATCCTGATCGCTGCACTGATCGGTTTATATTTCTTCGGCAAAAAGGCTCAGAAGAAACAGGAAGAACAGCAGGCTCAGATTGAAGCAACAAAGCAAACCGTTTCCATGCTGGTTATCGATAAAAAGAGGATGCCATTAAAAGAATCCGGACTTCCTCAGATGGTAATTGATCAGACACCTAAGCTTATGCGCCGTTCCAAACTTCCGATCGTTAAAGCAAAAGTCGGACCAAAGATCGCGATCATGATCGCAGATGAAAAAGTTTTTGACCTGATCCCGGTAAAAAAAGAGATCAAAGCTGAAGTAAGCGGTCTCTACATCGTAGGAGTAAAAGGAATCCGTGGTTCTCTGGAAGCACCGGCACCTAAGAAGAAGGGGTTCTTCGCAAGATTTAAGAAAGATAAGGCTGCTAAATAATTGCAGTTAACTGTAACAAAAGACCGCCAGTCTATGATTTTTGAAATCACAGACCCGCGGTCTTTTTTATTCATTTACTGCACCATACATTAATTCTGCCTTCCTGTTCTACAGCTTAATCTGAACCAAAGGAATATTCACACAATTAGATTGTAAAATCTTTACAGTTCTTCGGCTGTGCCTTTATCGCAAGATAGCAGTCAGCTACATGCTCCTGATTCATATCCAGTGCATAATCTACTTTCATATTAAGACCGCTGTCATTCTCCTCCAGATTCAGGTTCGTTGCCGCAATTCCCATTTCAATGGTTCCATATGGAGTAGTATAATAAGTCATATTCTTTTTACCCTGTTCAAAAACCATATGAACATTAACAACACCTTTTTTGCGCACTTCCATGCCCTTTGGTGAAATCTTTATGTAATTGATCGTCGGTTCTGCAAAATCCTCCAGAATCTCCTCATAGCGCAGATAATGGCTTCCATTCCGAAAATAATACTCGCCCGGCACAACGATCTCGATCGGCTCCTGATCGCCTTCTGCATCCATTGTCTGAAGTCCGCTTACATGAATCAGTACTTCTTTATCCATTTCTCTCATACTCCTGATATTCTTATTAAATATACTCTCAGATCTGTTTCTATGTAGTTCTCTGTTTTCAATACTTCTCAATATCAATCTTCTTTGTCATCTCCACATCATACGGAAGAATTGAATTGGCAAATGCCTTAAACTCATCAGCCAGGTCACTGACAAAAAATCTGTATGGAAAATCCTTCTTCTCCATACCAGTACTGGAAAGGCCTTTTTCCTCCAGCAGTCTGCCCAATTCCAAAGCCGTCTCATATGCCGGATTCACCAGGCACACATCCTCACCCATGATCTTTCTGATAGTGGAGCGCAACAGCGGATAATGGGTACATCCAAGAATCAGTGTATCAATCTTCTTATCCTGCAATTCTTTCAGATATCTGGCCGCAATCTCATCAGTCACGGGATCATGAAGCCATCCTTCCTCCACAAGTGGTACAAAAAGCGGACATGCCTTGCCAAACACTGTAATCTCAGGATCCAGATTCTTGAGATATTCCGCATGGATCCCGCTTCCAACTGTTCCCACGGTGCCGATAACTCCCACACGTTTATTCCTTGTCTGTGCTGCTGCAACCTTTGCACCCGACTCTATTACACCAATGATCGGAATATCAAATTCATCTCTCACTGCGTCCAGGGCAAATGCACTTGCAGTATTGCAGGCAATCACAATTGCCTTCACCTGCTGCTCCTGCAGAAAACGGATAATCTGGCGTGAGTACCTGATAATAGTCTCTTTTGATTTACTTCCGTAAGGCACTCTCGCCGTATCACCAAAATATACGATTTTTTCTGAAGGAAGATTGCGCATGATCTCACGTGCAACAGTCAGTCCTCCCACACCGGAATCAAAGACTCCAATCGGTGCATCTCTATCTATTTTCATTGATTTATCTCCATCTCTTTTGGTTGTCCCATTATTCTATCACCAATCGAGAGCCTGTGCAAGCCAGAAGGATATCTTTATGTCATCTTTCTTTCCTTTATCCTCTGTCGGAAGCTGCGAGAAACAAAATTTCGGATATAAAGTTCCCCACCATGCTGTAACAGCTGTCTGCTCCTGTCGATTTTCCACGATTTTGTACACTCTGGCAGGCACTGTTTCTGCCAGAAACACTCCGAGCATTCCCGCAGTCAAAGTAACTGCCAGTTTTTTTGCCAGTCTGTTTGCTATAAAATATTTCCTGTTATCCGTCATTATATCAATCTCCTGCTGTATTTATCAGTTTTACCTGGATTATAGCCATTATCTGAGGAGTTTATACATTAACCTTCAGGCAGTCATTCACAATACTCACTGTTGGCAGCGGCGCAAGTTTGTCTTCCCTGTAGCTCTCATAAAAAAGCTCTCTGAGTGTTACAATCGTTGTATTTTTTCCGGACATTCGATTTTCCACCAGTCCTGTGATATACTCTCCCACCGAAGAATTATCCTCTCCACGCCATTCCAGGATCTGTGCTGCATTCTCCGCCTCAAATACATAAAGATTCTCCCCTGTAAAAGCTTCCTGTTTCAGGTAATCCAGAACCATTCTCCACCGTCCATCCTCAACAAGAGTCCTTCCGATGATCAAAACCTGCAGATGTCCCATATCCAGAAGTTTCTCCTGCGACTGCCCGTATGCCTGCTCGATCCGTTCAAAATCCGGTCCGCTGATCTGCAGAACTCTCGCTCCGCCATCTTCTTCGTCCTTTCCCTGTCCAGTACTCTCAGACAGATCGGGCATTCCATATGACAGAAGAATTCCCTCCGGAGAAGCATCCACTCCAACAGCCATCGGATACATTCTTTTCTCCGGTTCCACAGCAGCACCACAACCACTCATAAGCAGGCACACCGCCAGGATTCCGGTTACTGCTGCAGACGCTCTTTTCCTGCGGCGTCCTTTTCCCCTGAAGAACAGATAAAGCTGGCAGATCAGAATTCCCGGTACAAAGATATACCCCAGACACCCGCCAAAATAATCCAGGATTCCTTTTCCGTCTTCTTCGAGAATAGATATCAGAAAAATCAGCGCAGGCAGCCACAGCCGTCCTGTACCAAGATGCGCCTTCCGGATGACCAGATGTCCGTAATGCACCAGACTTCCTATAGAAAAGAGCAGACTGTACAGAAGAAATCCCATCCATATCACATCAAACCTCGCCAGCACATTCCCCGGAAGATCTGCTCCGTCCAATAACGGCAATACCGGAAATTCTTCGGCTTTTATCCTGTCATATCCCAGTACTGCCGGAAGCAGGATTTCCATTCCCACAAGAATGCCCCCCAGTGTCAGGATCCCTCCGACAGCCGTTTTGCCTGCACTTCCATATTTCTCTACATTTCCAAACAGGAACGGCAGCATACCTGCTGCTGAGAACGCACACAATACTGCGTAAAAAGCCCTCCATATATTTTCCATTGTAAACTCATTTCTTCTGACTGCATCCATAAGATATTCCATCTTTGCCTGAGGTATACACAATGCCATCATGATCAGGACACCTCCCAGGAGCAGACCACCGGAAACTTCTGCCATTCTCCCCCGCACAGGCATTCCTTTACAGGTTCCGACAGAACACACCACTATAGCCCAAAATGCAATCCATCTGCCGGATACCCCTGTGATCAGACTCACTGGCACGATCACTCTGAGAACTGCCAGCAGATACCCTGCAGTCAACAGGATATATAGCAGAAAAAATATACCTATGAGCCGCCCGGCAAAACCACCGGCTGACTTTACCAGATTATCAAAAGCAGGTGTCATCCGCACCAGCAGGATCACATAAAAGCCAAGCAAAATCAACGCCAGAACAGTCCCCGTCACAGCACTGGTTCCATTGATTCCTCCCATTCCAAAAAGACATAACATAAATGGTGCCAGAAATGCCAGTATCATCTGTCTGTATAGCTGTCTGTGGGAAATTCTGTTGTTTTCTGCAAACCTCATGAACCGGGCTCCTTTCTCTTCAATCGGATTTTCTGTTCTTCTCTTGCATAAAGCGGCCTCAGCTTTCTCCTGCGCAGAGGTACTCGCCATATTCCTTCTTGTCCGCCTTCTCCCTGTTCCTTTTTTATAAAAGGCACGAGATACGGTACTCCAAAACTTACAAGTCCGGCCAGATGCCCCACTGTCAGATATACTCCCAATACAATTCCATAAATCCCAAGATAACCTCCCAGAATCAGGAAACCATATTTCAGCAGACGAAAAGCTGCTGCAAATTCTTCGCTTGGAATCGTCATAGACCCCAATGCAGTCAGTGCCACGATCATCACAACAATAGGACTTACCAGATTTGCCTCCACTGCTGCCTGTCCGATCACAAGACCACCTACGATCCCGATAGCATTTCCTAATGATCCCGGAACCCTCACCCCTGCCTCCCTGATCAGCTCAAATGACAATTCCAGAAAAACAAGCTCTACTACACTTGAAAATGGTACCCCTTCTCTCGCCTCCGCAAAAGACATTATCAGCGCAGACAGCAGAATCTGTGTATGAAAGCGTATTACAGCCAGATAAAGTCCCGGCAGCACAACAGCTGTGATCAATGCCAGATACCTCAGTACTCTGAGAAAAGACGCCATCTCGAATCTGTGGTACCAGTCCTCGCTGCTTTCCATAAAACTGTTAAAATTCCCCGGCAGGATCAGTGCTTCAGGTGAATTGTCACATAAGATGACAATTTTCCCGTTTAATATCTCCTGTACAGCCCGGTCAGGACGCTCCGTTGTCTGATACTGAGGAAACGGTGAATACCAGGCATCCTCCGTCAGCTGCTCCAGCATTCCGCTGTCAAGAATCCCATCAATCTGAAATTCTTCAAGCCGTTCTTTTACTTCCTCCAGAAGTTCCTCATGTACCAGATCATCCATATAGAGAACCTGTGTCAGTGTATGGGAACGCACACCTATCTTGTACTCTTCCACCTTAAATCTAGTATCCCGGAGCCGTTTTCTCACCAGTGCACTGTTGCTCTTTACACTGTCCGAAAAACCTTCTTTGGATCCCCTGAGAACTTTTTCAGATTCAGCCTCCGTCACCCCCATTGACGGATATCCTTTGCTGGAGATCTTCATTGCTTTGTCATAACCGTCTATAAAAAAGACTGCATCTCCGGTCAGCATTGCTTCTACCGCCTCATCAAGATCTGCAAGCTTCTTTACATCTGCAATTCCAAGGCTGTTATTCTGTACAAATTCCTGTATCTGATCCGGAGAAACTTCCCAGAAATGATTGATCATTTTACCAAGGGCAGAATCATCCAGCATCATATTGGAAACTGCAACCTCTATATAAACTATAAGACAGTCTACTTTGTGCTTTTCCCCCAGCCGCATAGGCCGTATCAGAATATCACTGCAGTTTATCAGTCTGTCTCTTAAATATTTCTCATTCTCGCGCAAATTCGCAGACACTTTTTTCTGGTCCGGCTGCTTTTGCGATTCTTTCACAGTTCTCACCCCATTTCCGTTAAATTCTATAAGTAATTTAGCAATGCGATTCTGCCCGGAGGGCTTTATTATGTCACAGGAACATTACAAAGCAGTTTCCTGCTGACATAATAAAAGAGAGGCTCTCCGCCTCTCTTAGAATTTCCCAATATTTAAATATTATTCAATATTTATTTACGTCCTCTGGTCTTCTCCTTCTCAGCACGCTCGCGCTCTGCATTCTCTGCCTCGATAGAACGCATGATCGCCATTCTCTGATTTTCGATGTGCTGGAAGGAAAGCTGTTTGGCACGCTCTACGTCACGTTCTTTAATTGCCTTGGTCAGTTCTTCATGTTCTTTTACAAGAAGATCTCTTGTCTCGCCTTCTTTAAGATATTCCACACGGTAGCGATAAATCTGCTCTCGCATATTGTTAAGTACCTGAATCAATCTCTTATTATCGGAAGCCTGATAAATAATCTCATGGAAGGCAACATCCGCCTCAGCCAGCTTAACCAGATTTCCCTCTGCAATCGTATGCTCGAACTCCTTCGCCGCAAGCCAAAGTCTGCTCATCTCTTCTTCTGACATACGTGCACAGGCTTTCTCAATGGCAACATTCTCAAGTGCAATGCGAACCTCCAGCACATCATTCAGATCTTTCTCTGTAATATTCGCAACCTGAGCTCCTCGACGGGGGATCATCACAACCAGCCCCTCCTGCTCCAGTTTGCGCATTGCCTCTCTGATCGGAGTTCTGCTCACACCAAGTCTCTCAGCCAGAGCAATCTCCATCAGTCTTTCACCCGGCTTCAGTTCTCCCTTCAGAATTGCCTGACGCAGTGTATTGAACACTACATCTCTTAAAGGAAGATATTCATTCATATTTACTGAAAATTCACTTGTCATTTGTATGTCCCCCTGCTTTCGTAACTTCTGTTGCAAAAACTGTTTTTGCCAGTCTGCTCTCTCTCAGTACAGCTGCCGCTTCTTCCATCTTCTTCCGGTCATCAAAGATTCCAAATACAGTCGGACCGCTGCCACTCATCATTGCCCTAAGCGCCCCATGCTCCTCCATCAGAGCTTTGATTTCACCAATAACAGGATACCTGCCGATGATTCCCGGTTCAAAGACGTTCTCCATCTTCTCTGTCATTGCACGCAGGTCACCACTTTCAATATCTCTGATCATTCCGTCAATATCCGGATGCGTCTGGATCTGATCCAGCTGCAGACTCTCATAAGCAGCCTTCGTAGATACATTAATTCCCGGTTTGCCAATCAGAACAAAACAGTCCGGAACCTGCGCGATCCTGGTAAGCTTCTCACCAATTCCCTCTGCCAGGGCTGTTCCTCTCATAACACAATAAGGCACATCTGCGCCAATATTTACAGCACGTTCCATCAAATCTTTCTCACTGAGTCCCAGTTTAAACAAACGATTGACTCCAACCAGAGCTGCCGCCGCATCCGAACTTCCACCAGCCATACCCGCTGCCACAGGAATAAATTTCTCAAGCCGGATCTCTACACCTTCTTTAACCTGAAATTCATGCATCAGAAGCTTCGCTGCTTTATATACAAGATTTCGTTCATCACTTGGAATATAAGGATAATTCACAGACAGAGAAATTCCCGGCTTTTTCACTTTTCTCATCTCCAGAACATCATACATCTGAATTGTCTGCATGATCATTCGGACTTCATGATAGCCATCCTCTCTTTTTCTGAGAATATCCAGACCCAGATTTATCTTAGCCAATGCACGTAAACGCATAAAACCCTCCGCTTATCCTTTGTACTTTGTATACAATAAAAATCTTTGTACATATTTTAAAACATTTTATTACTGTTTTCAATATATGATCTTCTATTTTTTATGGAAATTTTTTTCAATTCGGCACCTGTTTTACCAGAATCAGTGGCTGACCTGGCTTTACCTCTTTCTCAGTCAGACTGTTCACACTGCAGATCTCATCCACAGTTGTATAGAACTTTCTTGCAATGTCCCATAACGAATCCCCGACTTTTACAATATACACCGTAATGCCCGGCATATTTTCAATCTTTTTACGATCCAGAGGCTGCTCTTCTACAGATTCAATAACTTGCTCCTCCCACTGCCTGAATACCAGAACGTTTAATCCCACTGCAGCCTTAACTTCCAGTTCATCCCCGTCAGCCATGGCCGTGGAAAGCTGTTCCAGATCAGCCTGCAGGAAATACGTACAGTCCTGCCCTATATCTTTTGCCTCGATCAGATGGGTAAACGGCAGCATGGCATCCATGGAATAAAACGGCATTTCATCATTTCCAATAATATACAGAATCTTAAGCATTACGATACCCTCTGCCACAATTCCCTTATCCGAAATTTTAGTCTTATCCACCTTCACCTTACCACTGCTGTGACAAAGCTGCAGGACTTTTCCCTGGCTCTCCTTTATCTCGATTCTGTCGGTCAGCCTGCACTTCGAAAAATTCCGCACCAGAAGACTCTCCAGCAATTCTTTCCTGGCGTGCAGCACGCATTCCTTCAGCGGACTATACGCATCAAGGAGCAGTTCATGTTCTTCCTCTCTGTATATCTTCATATTTAATTCCAACACAGCATCAACCTGCAGGATCCTCTCTTCTCCGTCCGGATCCGGTTTTACTTCCACCCCCTGATGAATCAGTGAAACTTCAATATGCGGGATCAGTTCTTCTGAACATCCGCTGCACTCCACTTCACTGTTAAAAGGCATCGTATATTCCAGCCACTGAGGCGGGTTCGCCTCCTCAGTCCCTGCATACAGCAAAAAAACTGCCAGTTCACCTTTTACCCTGAGTTTATTTTCCTCAGGACGCAGATCCAGATTCCGCGGTTCAATAGTATACCATAAAAGGGTCTCCACATTTGGTCTGTTTGATGCAAGTGTAATATCATCTTTGATCCGTAAAGTATCTTTTTTATGTACACGCAGACTCATCAGCCGGATTGTCTTCTTTTTTACCGATATGTCCGAGTCATTCAGTTCAACAGGAAGCTCTATCGTCCTCATTTCATCTACTACTGCATAAAAAGTCACGATTGCCTTAATGTTCAATTTCCTTGAATGGATCACATGAACACTGAGATCTTCAATCTCCCAGTTCAGGCACAACTTATCTCCCCCTTCTATCCCTTCCAGATTAATAATTTCATCCAACGGCAATTTCGCAGAAAGGCTGTAAATCCTGCCTTCTTTTTCCCCTACATAAAGCAGATCTACATTGAGTGTTCCTTTCAGAAAAGCTCTTCCCTCACTGAGCCGCACCTCATCCATAGAAACATCTGCCTTACTCTGCACCAGGCGGCCAATATCCGGTTTCACATCCGGCACATTATAATCCTCGTCAAAGGTTACCTGGCTGGCTGCTTTATTCTTTACTCGCAACATCTGAATATTTTCTTTTCTTAATTCCAATTTTTTATTCCTTTCCTTCCAATTTTTTACATATTATTTTTCCTTAACTGCTTCTTATCCGCTAAACTGCACGGGTTTCTTTGTTTCTGCTATTTTCAGAACGATACATGGATATGACGGCTCACCCCCTGCATCTTTCTCTTCAGGCCCGATCAGTCTTGTTTTGCAGAACACAGCATTCTCCGATTCTGATAGCTCTTCCACCTGAATACTGTATCCCCCTGTAAGCTGCTCACCGTAACCTTTCATCAGATATCGTACCCCTTCAGCCTGATATGTCATCTGGAATACTTTTTCTTTTTTCTGTTCCATCAGTTTTGAGGCCTCTGCGGGGATCTCCTCCTGCTTTACGATCGTATATTCCAGAGGTGTACGCTCCCCCTCCTCAATCTTGATAAACCGACAGCCCGTCAGCAAAACTGCCAGCATCAGAATACAGATCAAGCCTGCTGACTTTTTTCCCATAATGCACCCCTGCCCATTCCTTACTAGCAATTTTATGCCTGGACGAGCTTAGTTATTACATCGCTTTCCTGCTGTCAGGCAATTGATATCTGTCTTATTTTTCACTTCTTTTTTCTTTTTATCCCGGCATCATTAGATTCTTTCTTGCAGGATATCTCATAATTCCGTATAATAAAAAGAACATTAACATCACATGGGCATTTCTCATTTGCCCGGAAAGGAAATAATAAATGATACGATTTATTCTTGTCTGTATCGTGGTGATCGGATATCTGATTCTCTCCATACCCATTCTGCTGGTTGAATGGATCATTGGTAAATTTTCTCCCATGACAAAAGATATCAGTTCCCTCCGCATCATCCAGGCAGTATTTCGCTTCATCCTCCGTATCACTGGAGCTAAAGTCACAGTAATCGGAGAAGAAAATGTACCTAAAGATACTCCGGTGCTCTATATCGGCAACCACAGAAGCTACTTTGACATACTCCTGACATACTCCAGATGTCCGATTCGCACAGGCTATGTTGCCAAAAAAGAAATGGAAAAAATCCCACTTCTTTCCACATGGATGCGTTATCTCCACTGTCTCTTTCTTGACAGGAAAGATATCAAGCAGGGACTTAAGACTATTCTCACAGCAATAGATAAAGTAAAATCCGGCATTTCCATCTGTATCTTCCCAGAGGGTACCAGAAACAGAAATGAAGATGAACTGGACCTGCTCCCATTCCATGAAGGAAGTTTCAAAATTGCAACCAAGGCAAAATGCCCGATCATTCCGATCGCTATCAGTAACTCCGCTGACATTTTTGAGGCCCATTTTCCTAAAATGGCACCAGCCAAAGTTGTGGTAGAATACGGGAAACCAATTTATCCTGACGAACTTAGCAAGGAAGATAAGAAACATATTGGTGAATATACCCAGAATGTTATTCATGAAATGTTGGTTAAAAATAAACCTCTCACAGAAAAACAGTAAAATAGTAAAATATATCAGAAGATTTTGAACTTCTTCTGATACAGATGAGTCCCCATCTGCTGCATCAATTGCAAAAAGCAATAAGCAGCGGCTGGGGACTTACTTGATTGGGTTAATTTTATTTTTTACTTCAAACACATATCCCTGTCAGCAAGATTGCAGTGATCGTTCCCGCCAGCGTAGCAAGAAGCGCTCCTGGCAGAGTATATCTTGTCTTTTCAACTTTTGCCGCTGCAAAATACACACTCATACAATAAAACAGACTCTCTGTTGAACTTAATATTACCGCACCCATAAACCCAGCTCTTGAATCTGTACCATATTGTTTAAAAATATCCAACAGTAAACCTGTCGCAGCACTGGAAGAAAACATCCGTACAATCGTCAGCGGCAAAATCTCCGACGGAATTCCAATCCCGGAAGTTAATTTTCCAAGCTGTTCTCCTGCAAAGTTCAAAAATCCTGAGCCTCTCAAAATTCCCACGCCTGTCATCAAGCCTACCAGTGCCGGACAGATCCCGACCACAGTTTTTAATCCATCTTTTGAACCATCCAGAAAATCATTATATACATCTCTCCCGGCCAGCAGCCCCCAGCTAATAATATAAAACAGAAATACCGGAATAATCATATCAGACAAAAATGCAAGAATTTTCATCTATCTTTCCCCCTGCGGTTCATAATTCTGCAAAAAATCACTGCTGTAACAGTACTGACCACAGTGGCCACCATCCCTGGCCCCACCACTGCTGCCGGATCGGCACTTCCATACTGCGCACGGTATGCAATCATATTCACAGGAATTAATTGCAAAGAAGAAATATTAATAATCAAAAATGTACACATTTCTTTGCTTGCAATTCCAGTTCTTTGTTCAGACTTACTCCCCTTCCATTTTTTCTTACTTATTTCTATCCTCCTGTCTTCCAGTTCAGCAAGACTCTCCATAGCTTTCAGTCCGGCAGGAGTAGCCGCCCAGCCCAGTCCCAGAATGTTCGAAAGAAAATTCAGTGAAATATATTTGCAGGACTCAGAATCCGGATCCAGATCAGGGAAAAGAAATCTCATAACAGGACGCAATTTCCCCGAGAGCTTCTCTACTATTCCTGCCATCTCTGCAATTTTCATCAGCCCTGACCACATAGCCACCATTCCAGCCATAGAAATACACAATGTAACTGCATCTTTTCCCGAAGACACTGCTGCTTCCGTCACCGCCTTAAGATTCCCGGTCAAAGCTCCATATATGATTCCGATTATGATCATTCCACTCCATAAATATGTCATTTCCACTGCCCCCGGTTTTCATAAACATTTCACGTCTCTACAGCATATTCCCTGATTTCTTCTGTCAGAACTTCCACTCTGTCTGCCAGATTGCGCACACACCTTTTTCTCATCATCTGCACGATCAAGCCTCTGTACACATCTCAAATATAACCATTCTGCGTCAGATTTTGCCCACATCCTAATAAAATTTCATGCTATAATCAAAATACAAGCCAAACAATCTGAAACACAATTTTTTTTGGGGGTGAAGTAATTCATATGTATTACATAATTAAAAACGGTCAGATCGTAGATGGACTAAAACATCCACCTTTCCACGGTGATATCCTGATCAGAGACGGAATTATACAGGAAATCGCAGAACACATAGAAATTTCTGCTGATTTCCCAAAAGAAAATATTCTGGATGCAAATGACGGCTATGTAACACCAGGATTTATTGACATTCACAGACACGGCGACTGGCAGGCACTGCAGCATGGAGATGATGGACTTCTGAACCGTCAGGGATTAACCTCTGTGGTAAACGGAAACTGCGGTCTTTCTGTAGCACCTGCAGGACAAAAATACTCCGAACAGATTTACAGTTTTCTCGGCAGTGTAACCGGCAAACTGGATCAGGATCCTCTTCCGCTTATGAAATCAATGACAAACTATATGGATGCCTTAGCAAAAACCGACCGAAGTGTAAACACAGGAATGCTTGCAGGCAATGGAACCATCCGGGCCGCAGTGAAAGGATATGCTTCCGGAAAACTTTCTGATACGGAAACACATCAGGTATGGAAAACACTGGAAGAATCTTTATCCGCAGGTTCACTGGGCGTAAGCCTTGGTATCGCCTATGCTCCGGAATTTGAATATGACCGGGACGGACTGATTCAGGCACTGCAGCCTTTAAAGAATACAGGCATTCCCATTACCACACATATCCGCAACGAAGGCGATGGTATTCTTCCTGCACTGCAGGAAGTAATTTCTGTTGCAGAGGAACTGCATATTCCACTGCATGTAAGCCATATGAAATGTATCGGTCAGAAAAACTGGGGAGATACCCCGCGAAAAATCATCCGGTTATTCGACGAAGCAGCCCTGCGAGGTATAAAAACAGACTTTGATCTGTATCCATATCTTACAGGTTCCACTCAGCTGGTTCATCTGCTTCCGCCAGAATTTCAGGAAGGCGGTACATCTGCTATCTGCCAGAGGCTGGCTGATCCTGAATGTCGTAAGGCTATCACCGAGGTGTTAAAGCAGCCTTCAGACATCTTTGAAAATATTGTAGAGCTGGCTGGCTTTGAGCGAATTTACGCAAGCACACTGCATACTCAGAAGTATGCACCATATGCAGGAAAATCTATTGCTGAAATAAGCAGAATCTTCGACAAAGATCCGTATGAAACTCTTTATGATATTCTTCTTGCAGAACACTGTGATGTTACTATGCTGGACACGATTGCTTCCGAAGACGATATGCTGTATTTCCTGAAAGACGACCGTGCAAATCTGATCTCCGATGCTATTTATCCGGCAGGCGGCAAATACCACCCAAGAGTTTATGGTGCATTCCCAAAACTCCTCACAGATTATGTACGGGATAAAAAAATCTTCACAATTGAAGATGCAATTTACAAAATGACCGCAAAACCAGCACAGGTACTCAGTATAAACAGAGGTGTTCTGGCTAAAGGAATGCCTGCAGATATTAATGTATTTCATCTGAAAAATCTCCAGGTACATGCCGATTTCCAAAATCCGGATCAGTTCTGTACAGGCTTTGATTATGTTTTTGTAAATGGCAGAATCGCGGTTTCACATGACAAATACTTAAATCCTGCAAGTGGAATGGTACTCAAACATTAACCTTGCTTTTATATATAGAACCGTTTATACTGGACAGAACGGGTAAAAAATAATTTTGGAGGATTTTACACATGAAAATTGCAGTAACTTATGACAATGGAGAAGTTTTTCAGCATTTTGGAAAAACAGAATCTTTTAAGATCTACAATGTGGAAGATAACACAGTAGTTTCCAGCGAAATTATCGGTTCCAACGGTACAGGCCATGGTGCTTTAGCAGGATTACTTGCTGAACAGGGCATAAATGTTCTGATCTGCGGCGGCATCGGAGGCGGCGCTCAGGCAGCTCTTACAGAGGCAGGTATTGAATTATGTGCCGGAGCCCAGGGAAATACCGATCAGGTTGTAGAAGCTTATCTAAAAGGTGAATTGGAGTCTTCCGGTGTCAATTGTGATCATCACCATCATGAGGAAGGTCACTCTTGTGGAGATCACGAAAGCGGACATTCCTGTGGAGACAGCTGCGGCAGTGGATGTGGCGGAAGCTGTGGATCACAGCCTCAGATCGCAGGACGCAACGTGGGCAAAACATGCCGCACTCATTACAGAGGAACATTTAATGACGGAACACAGTTTGATTCCTCATATGACCGCGGAGAACCACTTGAATTTATCTGCGGTGCAGGTCAGATGATCAAAGGATTTGATGCAGCTGTGGCAGATATGGAAGTCGGACAGATCATTGATGTTCACCTTATGCCGGAAGAAGCATACGGAATGGCAGATCCAAATGCAATCTTTACTTTAGAAATCGCACAGCTTCCAGGCTCTGAAGACCTGTCAGTTGGTCAGCAGGTATATCTTTCCAACCAGTATGGTCAGCCATTCCCGGTTAAGGTAACCGCTAAAGATGAGAAGAATATTACATTTGATGCTAATCATGAGATGGCAGGTAAAGAACTGAATTTTAGAATTGAATTAGTTGAGGTAAAATAATAATATTTATCGTAACTGTTCTATATCTTCACACTGAATAACGGAATGCTGAATAATTTCTATTTAGCAATGTAAAAAGAGGATTCATCAAGTTCAACATATTAATGAACTTATATGAATCCTCTTTTATCTTTGACAAAATTTCTTATAATTTACTGACGATTATTTCTTTCTGACAATAACCTTATCCAGATGCCAGATGTCATCTACATATTCCTGGATAGTTCTGTCAGATGTGAACTTACCGCTGCATGCTGTGTTGAGAAGTGCTTTCTTAGCCCATCCCTTTTCATCCCTGTATGCTGCTTCTACACGTTTCTGTGCATCTGCATAGGAACGGAAGTCTGCCAGGATGAAATAACGGTCTGCTCTGTCTGTATTCTTTGTATTAAGAAGTGAATCATACAGGTCACGGAAGAGTTCTGTATCATTGGAGAATGTTCCGTTAATAAGCTGCATCAGTACCTGACGGATTTCTTCATCTGTATTATAGATCACGTTCGGATCATAACCACCGTTGTTTTCATAGTTGATTACTTCATCAGAGCTTAAACCAAAGATAAATGCATTCTCTGCACCAACTTCTTCTACGATCTCTACGTTAGCACCGTCCATAGTTCCAAGTGTCGGAGCACCGTTGAGCATGAACTTCATGTTACCTGTTCCGGATGCTTCTTTACTTGCTGTAGAAATCTGTTCGGAAACATCTGCTGCTGCAAAGATCCACTCAGCATTAGATACTCTGTAGTTCTCGATGAATACAACTTTAATCTTTCCGTTAATGGAAGCATCGTTGTTTACTACATCACCTACGGAGTTGATGAGTTTGATGATCTTCTTGGCTGTTGCGTAACCTGCGGATGCCTTTGCACCGAAGATGAATGTTCTTGGATAGAATTCCATTTCCGGATGCATCTTGATCTGGTTGTACAGATAGATAACATGCAGGATGTTCAGGAGCTGACGTTTGTACTCGTGAAGTCTCTTAACCTGTACATCGAAGATGGAGTGTGGGTCTACTTCAATACCGTTATGCTCCAGGATATATTTAGCCAGACGTTCTTTGTTCTTGAACTTGATGTTCATGAATTCCTGAAGTGCTTTTTCATCGTCTGCATAAACTGCAAGTTTCTTTAACTGTGGAAGATCTGTTACCCAGTCCGGTCCGATATGTTCTGTGATCCAGTCTGCAAGGAGTGGATTTGCGTGAAGCAGGAAACGTCTCTGAGTGATACCGTTTGTCTTGTTATTGAATTTCTCCGGCATCATTTCATAGAAATCTTTTAATTCCTGATTCTTCAGAATTTCTGTATGAAGGCGTGCAACACCGTTTACAGAGTAGCCTGCTGCAATTGCAAGATGAGCCATCTTAACCTGTCCGTCATAAATGATCGCCATCTTTTTGATCTTCTCGTAGTTTCCTGGGTATTTTGCCTGGATTTCGAGAATGAAACGACGGTTGATCTCTTCAATGATCTGATATACACGCGGAAGCAGTCTGGAGAAGAGCTCGATTGGCCATTTCTCAAGTGCTTCGGACATGATTGTATGGTTTGTGTAAGCAACAGATTTAGTTGTTACTTCCCATGCTTCATCCCATCCAAGACCTTCTTCGTCCATGAGGATACGCATTAACTCTGCTACTGCTACAGTTGGATGTGTATCGTTCATCTGGAAGGTTACTTTCTCATATAATTTTCTGATGTCGTCATGTTTCTTTTTATATTTAGCAATTGCTGCCTGAAGGCTTGCAGATACGAAAAAGTACTGCTGTTTCAGTCTCAACTCTTTACCTGCATAGTGGTTATCATTCGGGTAAAGAACTTCTACGATGTTGCGGGCAAGATTCTCCTGCTCTACAGCTTTCTTGTAATCACCTTTGTCAAAGGAATCAAGCTCGAAATCTACGATCGGCTCTGCATCCCAGATACGAAGTGTGTTTACTACATCGTTGTCATATCCTGTGATCGGCATATCATAAGGAATGGCTTTTACTGCCTGGTATCCTTCATGAATGAATTTGTTTCCGCCCTTTTCAGGATCGTATTCTACTCTTACATATCCGCCGAAGTGTACTTCTTTGGCATATTCCGGACGACGGAGTTCAAATGGATAGCCGTTCTTTAACCAGTTATCCGGTACTTCAACCTGATAGCCATTCTCGATTTTCTGTTTGAACATTCCGTAATGATAACGGATTCCACATCCATATGCAGCGTAGTTTAAGGTTGCAAGGGAATCAAGGAAGCATGCAGCAAGTCTTCCAAGACCGCCGTTTCCAAGTGCAGGGTCTGGTTCCTGATCTTCGATGCAGTTGAGGTCGAAGCCCAGCTCTTCAAGAGCTTCTTTTACTTCGCCATATGCACAAAGGTTGATCAGGTTGTTTCCGAGAGCACGTCCCATCAGGAACTCCATGGACATGTAATATACGATCTTCGGGTCCTGTTCATCGTATGCTTTCTGAGTTGCAAGCCAGTTATCAATGATAACGTCTTTGACTGTGTAGCTTACGGCCTGGAAAATCTGTTCCTGTGTAGCTTCTTCAATTGTTTTTCGATAGAGGAATTTTACGTTGTCTTTTACGCTTTTCTTGAATGCCTCTTTCTTGAACATTTCGTTTGTCATTTCATACCTCCCGTAATGGTTTCACTGTTCACTTTATTCTCAGTAATACGCCTTACAGATACTACCGGTGAACAGCATCATTCCGCCAACTCTTCTGTTTTCTCATATCAGAGAAATTGGGGGCAAAGAATCTCTGCCTCCAATTTCCTCTCTGAAATCAGACTGTCAAAAATAATGATACTCTCTTTTCAATAGTCTGTCATGTGTATAATTGCCGAAATTTGTAATATATTTTTGTTATCGTGCATTGGAAAGTACCATATTGCCTGTCCATATACCCGCAACATATCCATAATTGATCAAACGGTATCAATTACAGTTTTTTAACACCCATAGTTACTGCTTCTTTATTGATATTCCATTCTTTCACATAACCATCGGTCTCACCAAGTACCATTTCGTCAGCAAGTACTTCGGACTTGATCTCATCTTCGTGTGCTTTCATAACTTCCTGAATCTTGTCATTTCCGTGAGCGTATACTACGATCTTATCCATAACTTCAAAGCCAGCTTCTTTTCTCATTGTCTGGATCTTGCTGATGATCTCACGGACAAATCCCTCTTCGATCAGTTCAGGGGTCAGGTTTGTATCAAGAACTACGGATGTTTCACCGTCAGATTCAGATACATATCCTTCTGTCTGTGCTGTTTCAATAAGAAGATCTTCTTCTGTAAGTTCTACATCATTTCCGTTGATATCCAGTTTCAGGACACCGTTGGTTCTCAGTTCATTCATTGCTGCTGTTCCGTCGATGTCTGTAAGAGCCTGTTTAATTCCACCAAGAAGTTTACCGTATTTCGGTCCTACTGTACGGAGCTGTGGTTTAAAGCTGTAGGAGATAAAGGATTCTACGTCATCTGCAAATTTTACTTCTTTGACATTCAGTTCATCAGCAATGATATCTGTGTAGAATTCACCCATCTTTTTCTCAGCTTTTACATACATAGTTCCGATTGGCTGACGGTTTTTGATATTTGCTGTATTTCTGCATGCACGTCCGAGAACTACGATTTCCAGAAGTTCTTTCATATCTGCTTCCAGATCTTTATCGATCCATGCTTCGTTTACAGTCGGGAAGTCGCAGAGATGGATACTTTCAGCTGCATCTTTATCTACACTTCTTACCAGGTTCTGATACATATCCTCTGTCATGAACGGAATCATCGGAGCTGCAGTCTTGGCAATCGTTACCAATGCATGGTACAGAGTCATATAAGCATTGATCTTATCCTGCTCCATTCCTTTTGCCCAGAAACGTTCACGGCTTCTTCTTACATACCAGTTACTCATCTCGTCTACGAATTCCTGAAGTGCTCTTGCTGCTTCCGGAATCTTGTAGTTTGCCAGATCATTGTCTACTGCCTGAACAGTTGTGTTCAATCTGCTGAGAAGCCATTTATCCATTACAGGAAGCTGATCATATTCAAGGTTGTATTTAGTCGGATCGAAGTTGTCGATATTAGCATATAATACAAAGAATGCGTAAGTGTTCCAGAGTGTGCTCATGAATTTACGCTGTCCTTCTACAACTGCCTTACCATGGAAACGGTTCGGGAGCCATGGCGCACTGTTGATGTAGAAGTACCATCTGATTGCATCTGCGCCGTATTTGTTCAGTGCATCGAACGGATCAACTGCGTTTCCTTTGGACTTACTCATCTTCTGTCCGTTCTCATCCTGGACATGTCCCAGAACGATTACGTTCTTATATGGCGCTTTGTTAAAGAGCAGTGTGGATTCTGCAAGGAGTGAGTAGAACCATCCACGAGTCTGGTCTACAGCCTCAGAGATAAAGTTTGCAGGGAACTGCTGCTCAAATAATTCTTTGTTTTCAAATGGATAATGATGCTGTGCGAAAGGCATTGCTCCTGAGTCAAACCAGCAGTCAATTACTTCCGGTACACGGTGCATTTCTCCGCCGCACTCCGGACACTTCAGTGTGATCTCATCGATATATGGACGATGAAGTTCTACTGTTTTGGCTTTCTCGTCGCCGCTCATCTCGAATAATTCCTGACGGCTTCCGATGGAATGCATATGTCCGCAGTCACACTGCCAGATATTCAGTGGTGTTCCCCAGTAACGGTTACGGCTGATACCCCAGTCCTGAACGTTTTCAAGCCAGTCACCGAAACGGCCTTTACCAATACTCTCCGGAATCCAGTTGATCGTGTTGTTATTTCTGATCAGGTCATCTTTGACAGCTGTCATCTTGATGAACCAGGATTCTCTTGCATAGTAGATCAGTGGTGTATCGCATCTCCAGCAATGCGGATATTCATGTTCGAATTTCGGAGCATCGAAGAGTTTGCCTTCTTTGTCCAGGTCTGTGAGAACCATTGGGTCTGCTTTCTTTACGAAAACGCCTGCGTATGGAGTTTCTTTTGTCAGGTTACCCTGACCGTCTACGAACTGTACGAATGGAAGGTCGTAGTTACGTCCGATTCTGCTGTCGTCTTCACCGAATGCAGGTGCGATATGAACAATACCGGTACCATCACTCATAGTAACGTATGTGTCACATGTTACGAAATGAGCTTTCTTTTTCTGTTTTGCTGCTGCTTCTCCTGCGCATGCGAAAAGCGGCTCATACTCTTTATATTCCAGATCTGTTCCTTTATAAGTTTCCAGAACTTCGTATGCTTTTTCGCCTTCTTCTTTGGCAAGTTTTCCAAGGACTTTGTCCAGAAGTGCTTCTGCCATGTAGTATGTGTATCCGTCTGCTGCTTTTACTTTGCAGTAAGTCTCATCCGGGTTTACGCAGAGTGCAACGTTGGACGGAAGTGTCCATGGTGTTGTTGTCCATGCAAGGAAGTATGCATCTTCACCTACAACTTTGAATCTTACAACTGCGGAACGCTCTTTAACAGTTTTGTATCCCTGGGATACTTCCTGTGCGGAAAGCGGAGTACCACAACGCGGACAGTAAGGAACGATCTTGAAACCTTTGTACAGAAGCTTCTTGTTCCAGATTTCCTTCAGTGCCCACCATTCGGATTCAATATAGTCATCATAGTAAGTTACATATGGGTGCTCCATGTCAGCCCAGAAACCAACTGTAGAAGAGAAATCCTCCCACATTCCTTTGTATTTCCAGACACTTTCTTTACACTGTTTGATAAATGGCTCCATACCGTATTCTTCGATCTGTTCCTTGCCATCCAGTCCCAGTTTCTTCTCTACTTCCAGCTCTACCGGAAGACCATGGGTATCCCATCCGGCTTTACGCGGAACCATATAACCCTTCATTGTACGGTATCTCGGAATCATATCCTTGATTACACGTGTAAGTACATGTCCGATATGTGGTTTACCGTTTGCTGTTGGCGGTCCATCATAGAAAGTATAGGTTTCTCCCTCTTTTCTGTTCTCCATACTTTTCTCAAAGATATGGTTTTCTTTCCAGAATTCTTCTACTTTTTTCTCACGATCTACAAAATTTAAGTTCGTATCAACTTTCTGGTACACAGTAATTTACCTCCTGTTTTATATTGTATAATTAAGAACGAAAATAATCCTGTAATTTTTGTTTTATAGGATAAGGATGTTTCCAAAAAATGTACATCTTTATCCTATAAAACAAAAAAATCGCCCCTTTTTGTAAAAGGACGAAGGTTTATTGACGTTCGTTATACCACCTGTTACATTGTACGGGCATCTCTGCCGATACATGATCCGATAACGGCGGAATCACCGCCAGTTCTTACCAGCCTGCTGCGTTGGGAACTGAAACTCCGGAGTGATCTTCCGCTGTATTTACTCACACCGGGCTTGCACCCTCCCCGGCTCGCTGAAGTTTTCTGATACAGTTTACTGTCTCCATCAACGTTTTTGTGGTTATGTTCTATTAAACACTATGCGGATTTATTATAAGGTCTCGAATTTCCTCATGTCAAGTATTTTTTCTAATATTTAGGTAATCCTAATTTACTGTGTTACTGAGCACAAAGTGAACAGTAACAATAATCCTAACCAGTAATTAATGAAGATAAATATAAATTTTACACAGTCATTGTAAATAATGGTATAATAGTGTAGAATATTGTGTCTGAATCTAACTTTCAGGCATCGGTGATCATTCACCTTATGATAAAGCAACTGATCAGCATATTAATTATGCGCATTTAATTAATGAAGGGTAAACTCAAATGTTTAAAAGAAAATTTCATACATTAATCAAGCGGTGTCTTGCCGGAGTTCTCTGCGCAGGACTCTTCGCTTCTCAGCCGACGGTCACTTATGCCACAGAAGCAACGGTGTCTGCAGCTCCTGACGCGGTCCATTCTGCAACATATTCTCAGGCTGCAGATACAGATTCGATCAAAGGATGGCCGGCAGGTCCAAGTATCGAAGGACAGTCTGCAGTTTTAATGGATGCAGTCACTGATACAATCCTTTATTCCAAGAACGCAAATGACAAATTATATCCTGCCAGCATTACCAAGATCATGACAGCACTCCTGGCATGTGAGAATCTCGATATAAATGATACGATCACCATGTCACAGGAAGCAGCTTACGGAATCGAGGCAGGAAGCTCTACCATTTACGCGGAAACCGGCGAAGTTTTTACAGTAGAGCAGGCTCTGATGGCTCTGATGTTGGAATCCGCCAATGAGATGGCTCTCGCACTTGCAGAGAAAACAAGCGGTTCCGTCAAAAAATTTGTTGAACTGATGAACCAGCGTGCCGCACAGCTCGGATGCAAGAATACACACTTTAATAATCCAAATGGTCTGCCCGATGAAACACATTACACTACAGCCGGCGACATGATGAAAATCGCAAAGGCAGCCTGGTACAATCCTCTGTTTCGTAAATTTGTCACCACTCAGACCTATGAGATCCCGCCTACCAACAAACAGCCTGAAACACGCTATCTGCTGAACCACCATAAGATGATGGCAGGACAGTCCTATGCATATGACGGCGTACTTGGCGGAAAGACCGGATATACCACTGATGCCGGAAATACTCTTGTCACTTATGCAAAAAGAGGAATTTCCATCCTGATCGCAGTAGTTCTTAATTCTACTAATGGGGCATTTCCTGACACAGCATCACTGTTTGATTATGGCTTCGGAAACTTCGAGAAAGTAGATCTGAACGTTGATTCCAATCCAGTACCTGTGAAGTTTCTTCCCTGTGAAAAATATCTGTTAAAGGACAACGGAAATCTGTGTTCTTTCTACTATATGAGGCACGTATACGTAACAGTTCCTACAGGAGCAGATGTAAGTAAACTGGTCAGGAAGCAAAAACTTCTCAATAACACAGTCGGACCAAAACGAATTAAAAGCAAATACTATTTCAATAACCATATGGTTGGATACGGAATGCAATATGAAAAGGAGATCCTTTCAGATCTCCTTCTCAATACTTCTCTTTAATTTTCGCCTGAGGCGGAGGACTTCTTTTCTTTCACGAAGTTCCTCCGCTTCTTCTGTATCTGTGAAACGCAATGTCTTCACAGCGAAATATTTCTCATCTTCTGTTTTTCGGATGCGGATCTTGCCTCTTATCAGCCCATGTTCTTCACAATTGGATATGCTGTAATAAACCTTTGGATTATTCATAAACCATCGGAGTTTGCGCTTTGCAGGCAGATGACAGACCGGACATCTGGTGCTGGTCACCTCGCGGTCTTTCATGATTCGCTCTCTTGTGGCAAATTCTCTGGATACATATTTGTCATGATCCGGATAGGAAATATGTATCTCGTCTTTTTTCTTCTTTGGATTCTGGTAAACATCCAGTGACGGATGATTGATGATGATTATGTTATTTATTTTCTCCAGGACTTTCGCTGTATACCAGGCATCTGCAAGCGCCCGGTGAAATCCCCTGGATTTCTCTATTTTCAGCTCATCGATCGCATGCTCCAATGCACACCTGTGTGTACCGTCATCATAACTGATACTGTATAGTTTCTGCACATCATAATAGGTCACAGGTCCGGGAAGCAGATCCAGCAG
>OLNF01000556.1_pt1 | contig 33070 bp, 36 predicted proteins | sample 1673061 | NCBI WGS metagenome assembly OLNF01 (sample SAMEA3136751, study PRJEB25190) | human gut metagenome
CTATAATATGTTCTTTAATAGGCTGTTTTATAATAAGTTATATAATATTATATTATGTAAATGAAAAAAACATAAAAACAGAATCTAGTTTAAAATCAGTTATTATTGTATTAATTATATTATCCTTTCTCATATTTTTTGTAACAAAGATATCAAGAATTGCTGGTTTTGGATATGAGTCTTATGAAGAGATAAATATGTTTTCTTATGATGTAAAAATAGATTTTACTAACATTGCAATTTCTATGATATTAATTAGTTTAATTGGAGCAACGGTTGATTCTTCAATAGCAATTTCCTCTGCATTATACGAAGTTTATGATAATAATAAAAACTTATCAAAAAAAGAGTTATTTCTATCAGGAATGAACATAGGAAGAGATATATTATGTACGACGAATAATACCTTAATGTTTGCTTTCTTAGGCGAATTTATGACATTATTGATTTGGTTTTATAAAGGTGGTTATTCATCTTTAGAAATTGTAAATGCAAAGACATTTGTTTCAGAAATGATTAAAATATTATTTAGTGCACTAGGCTGTATTATAGTTATACCTATAACTGCATATATTACAACGGAAACACTAAAAAAAGATAGTGAAAATAATTAAATAAAAATTATCATATGATTTCATGTGGTGATTTTTTTATTGTCGAAAATAAAATTTTAGCAATTATAGTTTTAATGTTCTTTGCCTACTTAATATCACTTTGTTCAACATCCGATCCATTTGTTGGTAAATCTCTCCTTAATTCCTTTGGAGTTGTTCCCATCATTAGTTATCTCCTTTTAGGGCCTATGATAGATATTAAAAACACTATTGTATTATTTGGTAATTACAAGAAAAGTTTTGTAGTCGCTTTGATTGCATTAATATTTATCACAATATTTATAGTTTGTTTTGTATATACAGCATTAATTTTATACATAAAAATCAGTAATAATCTAGGAAATTATTTAGCACCACAAATGCAAAAATATATATTGTGGTTTGTTCCAATTTTATTTTCAATTGGTTTAGTGATGTGTTTTAATAATCACATACATTATAAATTCAAGTTTAGTGATTTAATTTTATTACTTCCAATACTAATAGCAACTAATCGAAACAATTTTTATAATAGTTCTAAATCAAAAACTAATAATGAAAAAACAAGTCAAAGTAAAGATAGTAATCAAGATATAGAAATAACAAAATCAATATGCTTATCCATGTTACGCTACTGATGATGGTCTATGTTCAATAATGGATAATTATGATTTAGGTAAACGAAATGAATATTAAAACAAGTTAAATCACTTATCTTACAAGGTGTGCTACTTTTTCATAGTAAAGATATGAAAGTCCTGATAAAACTAAGCTATCTACTTCATTAAGTGGTGAGCCTTTCATTGTAAGATTATTCTTACTAACATAATCAATTATATTTATAATGTATTATATGATAAGAAAAAAAATAAGTATAAGTTTTTAAGCCTATACATGTTTTTTATTTGGTTGATTATCATTAATTAACTTACTATTTATATCATTTACAATTGATGCTGTAACTGTATTTAATCTAGTATCATCTTTATCCATTACTAAACCATAAATAAAATCATTATCATAATTATTAAATAATTCTTTACCAATAGAATATACTGCTCCATAACCATCTATACTATCAAAACTTGTTTGTAACTCTTTTAATGTAAATGGTGTTTTAATATCATGTTGGCATTCTGGATTACCAAGATTTGTAGCTAACACTTCATAAAACCAACCTGGGTTATTAGAACCAATTTTAGTTTGACAAACATGAGTAAATTCATGAATAGTATTATAGCAAAATTCGTCTTCAGTATAATTTTCAAAGGTATTTATTTGTCTAACTAAATCTAATGATAACATATTAATATTACCATCTTCGGTATTAGCAATCATCCAGTCTTGATATTCTCTATAACCATAGTTTTTCTTAAAAGATTCCATTATATTTTCTTTATATTCAGAAATATTATCATATAGTTTTATAACTGGTTTAACGTTTTCTAATTTAAAGAAATCTAAAATATTTTGTCTTTTATCTTCAAAAACATTAACCATCTTTGCTAAATATCTTTTATCACAATCATTATAATATACTGTAAAATTTTCAGTCTCATATTTTAAACTCATTATTCACAAACCTCCATATTCTCTATTTCAATCAATTCTCCATCTTTAAATAATAGCTTAACTGTCTCACAATTCCTACAACCATTTTCAAGAATAACCTTATCTTTATATAATAGACATTTATTATCACTTATACTACACCATTTCTTAAGAAGAAATATTATAGCTGTATGATGTGATACTATTAAAATAGTTTTTCCTTCATTATTGTTAACCACTTCTAATAAGGCTTTACTCATTCTTTCTCTTACTTCTTTTTGACTTTCACCTTGCCCTATCTTATAGTCATCTTCATTTAGCTGTCTTTCATAAAAGTCAGTTGGGATATCTTTATAATCATCTATTCCAAACTCTCTTTCTCCAAAATCTTCTACTATATTTAGTTTATCATCTTTAGTAAAGTATTTTGCTGTAGCCATAGCTCTTACATAATTACTAGATATAACCATATCAATATCAGAAAAGATTTCATTATTACTAACTTTTTTAGCTAATTCTTCCCCATCGATAGTTAAAATCTGTTTTTGATTTCTAACAAGTAAACTATCATTATCTTTTAAATAGTTTACTCTTTCGGTTATAGAATGTCTCATTAAATAAATAGTAGTAATCATATTTACATCTCCAATCTTCTTATAGAATTTAATGCTTTCTTTTGCATATCTTTTTTATTAAGTAACTCATCATGTGATAGTTCTAATGCATCTGCTATATCGTATATTAAAAATTCATTAGCATATCCTCTATTGCCTCTTAAAATACTAAAAAGATAGTTAATAGCTTCAGTTGTTGATAGCAAATATTTTTCTTCTACTCTTTCTAGTAATCCTCTAACAAACAAATATGATGATATATATGATAGTCTAAAGGAACAAGTCATATTTGATAAAACAGCATCATTACCATAATAACCATCTCTTTGTTTATTTAATAATTCTTTAAGAGAATAAATCTTATTTTCTTCTAAAGTAGCAATAACTTGTTTATGTTTTTCAAACTTTTCTTCTAATCTTAAACCGTATAGTGGTAATGTTTCTGCAATACCTTCAGAAATAACTTGATTGCCAAGTAAAAACTGACTAAGTACAATGTGTGATAATTCATGTAATTCATTTTCTAAATCAGCTATTTCTAAATTTTCAACATTTTTATTTTCTAAACAATTTTGACTTAGTCCATAAGCAAGAGAAAAGCCATCCAAATCATAGCAAGTAACAGGCTTTCCACCACTCTTTTTATCTTTAGAAAATAAAGCAGGCATTTGTAATAGGAAGGTAAAGTTATCATCTGGTACTATATAAATATAGAGTATTGGTTTTGCATTTGCTGGGTATTTAATTTTTAATTTATCTAGCATCTTCATTTCATTTTCAATTCTTGTTAAAAAATCAGTATAAACTCCCAAATCGTATTTTATGGCTAGTTCACTAGATAACCTTACTTTTATTCTATTATTAAATACTCTTAATTCTGATTCTTTTATATAATTTCTTAAATAATCTTCTTGATACATTTTCCCTCCAATTTATTTGTTTCTAATAGTTGTTTTTTTAATTTTATATATTCAATTGCTCTTTCTAGCTGTGAATCTTTATTACTTATAATATCATCAACAGTATTATAAACATATTCATCTGGTTCAATAACTTTAGGTTTCAATAATTCTTTCTTATCCTTAAAATAAGAAGAAAAATTATCTTTTGTAAATCCTTGGCATCTTAAATTCTCATCATAATACCAATAAGTATTACTTCTCTTAACAATCAAATCTAACTTTTCTACTTCTAAACCACCAGGTACATTTCCAAAGGCATTTAGTGATGTACTAATATTTGTACCTATAACATAACTTCCAATCTTTTTTAAATCAACAAGCATCATTCTTCCTGATGAAAACACTGCTTCATTTATAAGAGTAACTATACTTTTACCTGTTAGAAAGTCAATTAATATATGATTGATATTGGAAAATCCACCACTGTTATTTCTTATATCAACTATGTAATAATTGATATCGTTTTCTATAGTTTTAACTTTTTCAACTAACTTTTTCATCTTTTCTATATCCTTGCAGGAGTTATAATGAATAATTAAAATATCATCCACTTTTTCATAAGTATAATTTTCTTTAACAGTCGATTCTAATTTATCATACCTTTCTGTTCCCTTAAAACTAACATCTATTACCTTTCCATCACAGTTTATTTGATATGTAATTTTATCTGTATTATTGTTAATACTTGGTAATGATCTTAAAATATATAACTGTTTTATATCACTAGTCAACATTATATTTTTATATTCTTCTGTTGAATAATTAATTATCTGTTCTAGTTCATAGACTATTTTTTCCACAGGTATATTATTAATTGAAACTAGTTTTCCACCTACTACATCTTTATATTCATCTATTATGTTAACAATATAGAACTCGTTATCTTGAATTTTAAAATTTATAGGGAAATAGATACTATTTTTAAAGTAAAGTTTAGTATGTGAATCATACTTATCAAGTAAAAACTTTATTAGCTTTTCTACTATGTAATAAATATCATATCTATCATAAGATTCTTTATCTAAACATTTATCCAACATAATAGCAAATTCTTCTTTAGTATGAAAGAAATATAATCCTGGATGACCATAAAAATCTCCAAAGGAAGTTTTTTCTACACCGTTTTCTATATAATTAAATATTTTAGATATTGTTGCTCTAGTTTCTTTTATATTCATAATAACCCCTTCTTTTTAAATTTAAGTATACTATACAATAAAAATATCGTTACATCAACATTAACATAATATTTCTATTCATAAAGACATATATTTCTACATAAAGTTAAAATGAATAAAAGAAAAAGGTGAATATATGGAAAAATATGAAATCATTAAAAATATTGCACAAAGAACAGGGGGTGACATTTATCTAGGAGTTGTTGGAGCGGTTAGAACTGGTAAGAGTACTTTTATCAAGAAAATGGTTGAAACTTTAGTAGTACCATATATTGAAGATGAGTATGAGAAAAAAAGAACACTTGATGAAATTCCTCAAAGTGCTGCTGGTAAAACTATTATGACAACGGAACCTAAATTCATTCCTAATAGAGCAGCTAAAGTGAAAATTGATGACTTTGATTGTAACATTAGATTAGTAGATTGTGTCGGATTTGTTATTGATAATGCTAAGGGTGCTACTGATGAGAATGGTCCGAGAATGGTTAAAACACCTTGGTATGATGAGGAAATTCCTTTTACAGAAGCAGCAGAAATTGGAACTGAAAAGGTTATTAAGGACCATTCAACTATTGGAATTGTAGTAACTACTGATGGTTCTATTGGTGAATTTAATCGTAGTGATTATTTAGAAGCTGAAAATAGAGTTATTGAAGAATTAAAAGATATTGGTAAACCATTCATTGTCTTATTAAATACAACCCATCCTACTCTACCTGAAACTGAACGTCTAGCAGAAAGCCTAAGAGAAGAATATAGCGTTCCTGTCTTACCTATCAACATTGATACAATGAATGAAAGAGAAATGACTACTATTTTAAGAGAAGCTTTATATGAATTTCCAATTCTTGAAGTACAAGTTAATATGCCTGAATGGATTGCTATTCTAAATCATGATAATCCTATCAAGAAAGTCTATATTGAAGCTATTAAAAATAGTGTTGTGGAAGTTGATAAATTAAGAGATATTGAACATATCACAGATCACTTTAGAGATTATGAAGAGATAGAAAAAGCCTATTTATCTAATGTAGACCCTGCTACTGGTATTGTTACTATTAATCTTGAAGCTCCTAATGATTTATATAATCAAGCATTAAAAGAAATTGTTAAGATAGATGTTACTAGTAAAGCTAGTTTATTATCATTATTTCAAGAATACGAAGAAGCAAAAAGAGAATACGATCAAATTAAATACGCTTTAAAAATGGTTAAACAAACAGGATATGGTGTAGCTACTCCTTCTCTTAATGATATGAAACTAGAAACACCTGAAATTATCAAACAAGGTCCAAGATATGGTGTTAAACTTAAAGCTATCGCTCCTTCTATTCATATGATTAGAGTGGATGTTAATTCTACTTTTGAACCAATAATTGGTAGTGAAACACAAAGTAAAGAATTAATTGATTATCTAATGCGAGATTATGAACATAATCCTAGTGAGATTTGGAAGAGTGAAATCTTTGGTAGAAGTTTAGATAATATTGTTCAAGAAGGAATCCAATCTAAAATAGCAATGATGCCTGATAATATTAGATATAAATTACAACAAACTCTTACTAAAGTAGTTAATAAAGGTTCTAGTAATATGATTGCTATAGTTCTATAAGACCAATATAGGTCTTTTTTATTATCAAAAAGAAAAATAGAGAGTGAATCTCTACTTAAATATTTAATAATGTCCCTTTACTTAAAACCTCGTCTATTTTATTAGAAAAAACATATTCACCTTGTTCAATAAGAGTATAGAAATATTTCTTAATGAGTTTATCATCGAACAAGTAATATTTATCTTGATAAAAATAGACCTTATCAAGAGGAATGATATCATCCTCAAAAGAAAATCCTATATCCACCTCATTCATAATAGTAATTCTAAGATCAATGTGATCTTCTCCAAGGATAAAATCTTCTTCCTTCTTTATTATAAAAATTGTTCCTATTAGTTTATTATATCCAACACTAACTTCGTAAAATCCAGTCTTCAGAAAAGAAAAATAATTATTATATGTTAATAAGAAGTTCTTTAACTCTCTTATCATTTTATCTTTCTCTTCTAAATAAAGATTCTTTGGAGTTATTAGGATAAATCCATCACTAATAGAAACAATCTTCATTATCTATCACCTAGTGTATGTTATGCATAACAGTCTAAATGGTGTCTACTAACAATTCGTCTATTTTCTTTAATACTTCGTCTTTTCCTTCTTTAGTAACACTTGAGAAGATGATAACGTTATCTCCTACTACTAAGTCTAAAGTTTCAAGTAGAAGTTTCTTACTTTTCTCTCGTTTACTAGCTCCTACTTTATCAGCTTTAGTTGCTACTATCGTAACAGGTATTTGATAATACTTTAGAAAGTTATACATCATTACATCATCTTCTGTTGGTTTATGACGAAGGTCTACTAACATAAAAACTCTTTGTAACTCATCTCTTTTTTCTAGATATTCTTCCATCATCTTACCAAACTTAGCTTGAATGTTTTTGCTTACTTCTGCATAACCATAACCTGGTACATCAATTAGATAAAATTCATCATTAATATGATAAAAATTTAGAGTTTGTGTTTTACCTGGATGAGATGAGGTATGGGCTAAATTTTTTCTATTTAATAAAGTATTTATGAAACTACTCTTACCAACATTACTACGCCCTACTAATAAAAATTCTTTTTGATGATTAGTTGGATACTGACTCCTTCTAGTAACAATCATTTCTAATTCTACATTATTTATCTTCATCATTAGTCTCACTTTCTATATATTCTTTAGTTACTCGGTCTAAATCATTAATTAATTCTTTAGCTATATCAAAGTTTTCAAGCCTTGCTCCACTAGCATAGGCATGTCCTCCACCATTATACTTTTCTGCTACTTTATTAATAACTGGACCACGTGACCTAATATTTACTCTGATATTATTATTCTTAACATCTTCAGTTGCTATAACCCAGACAAGCACTTCATCTATATAATTGAAAAAGTTAATCATGTTACCAGATGAGGCACTATCAGCTTTAAATTTAGTTATAATGTCATCAGTTATTAAAATAGACGCTACTTTATTTTCTGATACAGTCATATTCTCTTTAATATATCCTTCTAGTCTTATTTCTTTTAAAGGTCTAATATAGAGTTTTTTATAAACATCTGATAAAGTAAATTTATACTTTTTTAGATAGTAACTAACTAGGGCAAAAGTTTTATAACTAGAAGTATCAAATAAGAATCTATTAGAATCACTTACTAATCCACAATATAATCTTGTAGCTATTTCTTTATTACACATAAGTTTTGAAGCTTTGAAAAACTCCATTAGTATTTCTGAGGTACTAGAAGCTTCTGTATCAATATGTTCAATTCCTCCAAAGTCATCAATGAAAGGATGGTGATCTATTTTTATTACTTCACTTGCTTTATCAAAGTATTTAAAGTCGATTCTTTTTTTATCTGGTGTATCTAAAACTATTAGAAGAAAATTATCTATCTCATCATAATGATCAAGTCTACCAAGATAGGAAAACTTGGTACTACCATTTCCTACTGCTAATACTTTTTTATTAGGAAATGTTAAAAGTATTGATTCTTTCAAAGATATTTGACTAGCTAAAGCGTCAGGATCGGCTCCAATATGTCTAGCAATAACTATGCTATTGTATTTTTTTATTTTATGATAAATTTGATTCCACATAATTATTATCCATTCTGATGTAGGAAGAATAAAGTATCTCTAGCTATCATTAATTCTTCATCGGTTGGAAGAACATAAACCATACTACTAGAGTCATCAGTACTAATCTTAGCCATTTCTCCCATTACATTGTTTTTATCATCATCTATTTTAATACCAAGACATTTTAAGTTTTCACAAACTGCTTTTCTTACTGGAATACTATTTTCTCCTACTCCAGCAGTGAAACAGATAACATCAGCTCCATTTAATAAAACATAGTATTTAGCAATGTAATCTGTTATTGTTCTTACATATTTATTAAAGGCAAGTTTGGCTTGTTCATCACCTTCATTAACAGAAGCAATTATATCACGCATATCACTACTTTTCTCACTAAGTCCTAAAAGTCCTGATTTTTTATTTAAAGCATTTACTACTTCACTAGCATTTAATCCTTCTTGTTCCATAACATAAGGGATAATTGATGGATCAACATCACCAGATCTAGTTCCCATCATTATACCAGCAAGTGGGGTGAATCCCATAGATGTATCTACACATTTTCCATCTTTTACAGCTGTTATTGAACCACCATTTCCAATATGGCAGCTTATTATCTTTAAGTCTTTTCTTCCTAACTCTTTAGTAAGAGTTTCAGTTATATAACGATGACTTGTTCCATGAAATCCATATTTACGTACTCCATATTTTGTATACCATTCATAAGGTACTGGATATAAATATGTTTCTTTATCCATAGTTTGATGGAAAGCTGTATCAAAGACACCAACCATTAATACATTAGGAAGTACTTCACGAAAAGCTTCTATTCCTAGTACATTGGCAGGATTATGAAGTGGAGCAAAATCTTTAAATGCTAATAAATCATTTACTACTTCATCGGTAATAACAACACTAGATGCATATTTATCTTTTCCATGTACTAAGCGATGTCCAACACCATCTATTTCATCAAGTGATTTAATAATTTCAAGTGATATTAATTTTTCTAATAATATTTTAACAGCATCAGTATGATTTTTTAATTCTACTTCTTCTTTAATTTTTTGACCTTGATATTTAATAGTATAAACTCCATCAAGACCAATTCGTTCAAATAGTCCACTAGCAATTACTTCTTCATTATTCATTTCAAATAAACTGAATTTTAGTGAACTACTTCCTGTATTAATTGATAAAATTTTCATAATATTCCTCTTTTCTAAAACAACATTATTATATCTAAAAAAGATAGAAATGTAAATCTTTCTATCATTCTTCTACTGATAAGTCATAAGTATCTCTTGCAATCATTAATTCTTCATCAGTTGCTAATACATAAACTGGTATTTTAGACTCATTACTAGAAATAATTCCTTCAACACCTTTTCTAACGATTGTTTCTTTATTTTTTTCTTCATCTAGGTATATACCTAATGGATAAAGTTTATTGATAGCTTCTTTTCTAATGATATCATCATTTTCTCCACCACCAGCGGTAAAGCAAATAGCATCAACTTCTCCTCCTAGTTTTACATAGTATTTAGCTACATAATCGACTATCTTATCGGTATACATATCAAGTGCTAACAAGGCTTTAGCATCACGTGCTTCATAGGCTCTATCTATATCTCTTAAATCACTCATACCAGCAATTCCTTCAAGACCACTTTTCTTATTTAATTGACTATCCATCCAATCTAGATTTCTTTCTTCTTTCTTCATAATATATGATAGGATAGAGTAATCTATATCACCTGACCTTGTTCCCATCATTATACCGGCATTTGGGGTAAATCCCATAGAAGTGTCAATAGATTTTCCATCTTTTACAGCTGTTATTGATGCCCCATTTCCAATATGACAGATAATTAGATTAGGATTTTTACCTAACATTTCTTTCATCTTTTCTGTTATAAACTTATGACTTAATCCATGAAAACCATACTTTCTAACATCATACTTAACATACCATTCATAAGGTACAGGATAAAGATATGTTTTTTCTTTCATTGTTTGATGAAAAGCAGTATCAAAACAAGCTACTAATTTAGCATTAGGAATATTTTTCTTAAAAGCATATATTCCTTTTAGAGCAGCTGGATTATGAAGTGGTGCTAAATCACTTATCTCTTCAATTTCCATTAATACTCTATCGGTTATCTCTACTGATTTTGAGTATTTATTACCACCATGAACTACTCTATTTCCCACAGCTTCAATTTCATCTAGTGAAGATATTACTCTATTATTTATTAATTCATCTAATAAAATCTTAACTGCTTCATTATGATCTTTTAGTGGTACATCTTTGCTAATTTTTTCATCACCAATTCTAATACTATAGCAACTACCAAAAAGACCAATTCGCTCAAACATTCCTTTCATTAAAAGTTCCTCTTCTGGCATCTCGTATAAACGAAACTTTAAAGAACTACTCCCAGCGTTAACTGATAATAATTTCATTTTTTTGCATCTCCTTTCCCCTATTGTACCAAAACATATTTAAAAATTCCAACTATTTTTATTTTATATGATAACCATTAGAGTTTAGTCCAATATTTTTTAAAGTTTTTACCTTATTTTCAACATTCATATCATCTATTTCTGGAATAGCTTCTTTTATTTTATAGGATGATGCATAAGCAATAACCATTTCTACCACATAATCATTATTTTTAAAGTCATCTGATAGTTTTCTAAAGGGCATAAATTCATTATCATCATATGTAGACCATAAATAGTTATCTTCATTCACATATAAAACACTATATAATTCTTTTAAGTCTCCATTAAAGGTATAATTATATTCATCTTTTAAAACTTTATCTATATCAATAAAGCCTTTATAGTCATCAAACATTTTAATCATCACCTTCCATTTAAGTATATAAAAAACATCATAAAAAAGATAGGCTTTTTCAGCCTATCAACTAAGTTATCTATAATTACTTGTTAGTATAACTTCCACTTACTTGATTAAGTCCGTTTTGAACTAAACGTCTTGTGATTTCACCACCAACTGATCCGTTGGCACGAGAAGTAGCATCTGGTCCTAAATTAACACCGAATTCATTAGCTATTTCGTATTTCATTTTATCGATTGCTTGTTTAGCACCAGGAACACGCATTTTCATTGAACTGTTGTTACTTGAGTTATTCATTGTTTCACCTCCTACATTAGTAGAATGTGAATTTTTTAAGATTTAATACATTTTTTTTGATGGTAATTTTTACCTAAAGAAATTCTTTTAAATCTTCTTCTTGTTCATTTTTAATTTTTAAAGTAAAGGTATTTTTTACAGTATCCATAAGAATCTCTTGATAAGCTATTTTTTCTTCTTGTTTAATGCATTCGTCTAAACTTGGATTAATTACAGGATGCTTTGGTACAAATACTGTACAGCAATCTTCATAAGGTAAAATACTGGTTTCATAAGTATCTATTTTTTTAGCTATATCTATTATTTCTAATTTATCAAAACAAGCAACTGGTCTAATAACTGGATAATTAGTTACATTATTAATAACATGCATACTGTGTAATGTCTGACTGGCTACTTGACCAATACTTTCACCATTGATAATAGCATAAGCTTTATTTTTTTTAGCTAACATTTCCATAATACGATACATCATTCTTCGCATTATAGTAATAACATAGTCTTCTTTAACATTTTTATAAATTTCTTCTTGAATTTTAGTAAACGGTACAATATGTACTTTTACTTCAGTTTGATATTTAGCAAGTTTCTTAGCAAGTGTTAAAACTTTTTCTCTAGCTTCTAAACTAGTATGCGGTATTGCTTCAAAGTAAACAGCTTCTACTTTTATACCACGTTTCATAGCAAGATATCCAGCTACTGGTGAATCAATTCCACCACTTAACATTAATAATCCTTTAGGTTGAGTTCCTATTGGATAACCACCAAGTCCTTTAAAAGCATTATAATATAGTAGTGTTTTTTCTTTTAGTATTTCTATATTAATAAGTACTTCCGGATTATGAACATCTACTTTTATATTGTTTTTATTTTTTAAAACTATTCCGCCAAAATATGGTGCCAACTCTTCACTTGTTTCCCTAAATGATTTATCACTTCGTTTAACTTTTACTTTAAAAGTTTTAAAATTAACTTTAGAAACTGTTTCTATTAATAGTTTACTAATTGCTTCTTTATTTGATTCACAGGTATATATCATATGATAAGAATGTATTCCAAAAGTAGTATTTATGGCTTCTATTATTTCTTTTTCTACTAGAGAGTCATAACTTATATACATTCTAGCTAAATCCATAGTAATACTAGCATCATATTTTTTTATTTTAGCTTCTAGATTGTTTTTTAAAGTCTTAACAAAAAAATTTCTGTTTCCTTTTTTAGTAGTTAATTCTCCATATTTAATTAATATCATTTTCTCCATTATAGTATCTCCTCCTTTAAAACTTTTATGAATGTATCTATTTCTTCTTTAGTATTATCTTTTGATAGACTAACTCTTAAAGAACTTTTACTTATATTCATGTTATTAGTTAAGGCATAAAGTGTTTTTGAATAATCTTCTTTTGATGAACAAGCGGTTTTACTTGATATATATATATCAAAAAGTTCAAAAGTATGTAAAACTGTCTCTGGTTTCTTACCTATTATACTAAAGTTTAGAATATAAGGTGAGGAGTCTTTTGGTGAATTAATAACTACATCTAAGTTAGTTAGTTGGTTTCTTAAGTATTTATTAAGTTCTACTACTTTTAGAGTATTTTCATCTTCCTCTTCCAATATTAAACGAAGAGCTTTAGCAAGTGAGGCAATTAAAGGTACAGATGGTGTACCAGCCCTGTATACGGTTTGACTATCTCCTCCAGATATCAATGGTAAAAGATTGATATTTTCTTTTTTGATTAAGCAAGCAATACCTTTTATACCAAAAAACTTATGAGCACTAAAACTAAATAAGTCTACATTATCTAGGTTTACAGGTATTTTACCAACACTTTGTGTTCCATCTACATGAAAAATTGTCTTAGGATATTTCTTTATAAGTTTACCAATTTCCTCTATATCTTGAATAATACCTGTCTCACTATTAACATGATGAATAGTAACAAGGGCTGGTTCTTCTTGTAAAAGGGCATTAAGGTTATCTAGGTCTATATGTCCAAATTTATCAAGTTTTACATATTTGACACTTATATCTTCTCCTAATTGTTGTAAAGTCTCACTAATAGAAGCATGTTCTAACTCGGTAGTAATTACTAGTTTATTACGATGTTTATAGTAATCTATTACTCCTTTTATAGCCATATTATTAGATTCACTAGAGCTAGATGTAAAAATAACCTCATCACTCTTTACACCCATGAGGGTTGCTACTTGACTTTCTGCCTCCCTCATTAATTTTTTACTTTTTAGTCCTAGTTTATGTAGAGAATTAGGATTAGCAAAAAATTCTTCACTAACTTTATAAAATGTATCAAGGACTTCTTTTCTAGTTTTAGTAGTTGCACTGTTATCAAAATAAATCATAGACTACCTCCTTTTTATAGCAAGCTTATTATAACAAATTTATCAAAAAAGAAAAAGAGGAACTATTCCTCAATTAATTTATTAGTTAATAAGAATTCTTTTGCTACTTCTTCTGGATTCTTACCCACTTCATCTACTTGATAATTCATCTCTTGCATTACTTCATCAGTTAAATAAGGTCCAAGCTTAGACATTAGAGTTTCTACTTCTGGATACTTTTCTAAAGTCTTTTGTTTTAATAATGGAACTGCATAGTATGGTGGAAAGAAATTCTTATTATCTTCTAATACTGTTAGATTAAATTTTCTTAGTAAACCATCAGTAGTAAAGGCATCTATTACCTGACTATTATTATTTAAAAGAGCAGTATATCTAGGACTACCATCCATAGCAATAGTATTTTTAAATTCTAGATTATAAGCTTTTAATAATCCAGGTAAACCATCGTTTCTATTAACAAACTCCAAAGTTGGAGAAATTGTTAAATCTTTAGATACTTTAGCTAAATCACTAATAGTTTTTAAATTATATTTACTAGCTAAATCTTTAGTAACTGCTAATGAATAAGTATTATTAAAGCTCATTGGTGAAAGTACTGCTATTTGATACTTACTTGCAAATTCATCTTTAACTGTTTGATAAACTTTATCAACATTAGAAATTGGTTCATATTTTAAGATATCAGTATAATCAGTTCCTAAATAATCTATATAAAAATCTATATCATCTCTTTCTAACGCTTGAAAAACCACCTGAGCTCCACCTAAGTTACATTGTTTATTTATCTTTATATTAGTATTATTAGCAAGATAAATGCTTGATAATTCACAAAGAATATTCTGTTCTGTAAAATCTTTACTTGCTACTGTTAAGGTATCAGTTGATTCTTTATGAAAGTCTATTTTACTAATTAGGAAGATAGCAAATAAAATAATAAATACTATTAATATTACTTTATCTTTTCGTCTTGCTTTTAATACTTTTTCTTTATTTTTACCTTTTAATTGTAAAGCTACTGGGGTTACTAGTCTTTCTACTATAGAGAATAAGTAGTCTACAAAAAGTGCTAAAAGACAAGCTGGTATGGCTCCTGCTAAGATTTGATTATTATTAACTGTTCTAATACCAGAGAAAATTAAATAACCAAGTCCACCTCCACCAATAAATGCAGCCATAGTCATTAGTCCTACAGCAGAAACAGCAGATATTCTAACTCCTGCCATAATAATAGGTAATGCTTGCGGAATTTGAATTTTAAATAATATTTGTGAATTTGTCAATCCTATTCCCTTAGCTGACTCTATCATTGTATCAGAGATACCAGATATTCCGGTTGCTGTATTCTTAATTATAGGTAGAAGTGAATATAAAACAACTACTACAATTGCTGGAACTCTTCCTATTCCTAAGAATGGTATCATAAAGCCAAGTAAGGCCATACTAGGTATTGCTTGAAAGACACTAGCTAGTCCTAATATAGGTTTATTTAATTTCTTTATATAACTTATTAAGATACCAATTGGTATTCCAATAATTATAGCTAAAGCTACAGCAAAGAAAGTTAATTCAATATGTTCAAGGAGTAAAGACCAAATCTGTGCTCTATTTTCAAAAAAATATGTTACCATTATTCATCCTCCTCAAGAAATTGCTGTGATAAGGCTGTTACTAAACTACTTCTTGTAATTAATCCAGCTAAGGTTCCATCTATATTAACAACCGGAATATTAGCTAATCTATTTTCTTTAACTATTTTCACTAACTCTATAATTGATTCTTCTTTTCTAACAGTTATAACATCACTTATCATAAAGTCCTTAGCTTTTTTCTTACTAGCTTTAGCTCCAACTAAACTTTCTGCATATAAGCACCCTAAAAACATGCCTTTCTCATCAACAATCATTAAACTATCTATTTTCATCATCTTCATTTTGTTTAAACAATAAAATATTGAATATTCAGGCGAACCAGTTATTGGATGCTCTATCATCAAGTCAGCTACTTTTATTAAGGATGGTTGACTCCAAATTCTTTTCTTCCCAACAAAGTTTTCTACAAATTGATTAGCTGGATGTTTTAAAATATTTTCTGGGTTATCATACTGAACTAATTTTCCTTGCTCCATAATTGCTATTTTATCTGCTAATTTAATAGCTTCATCCATATCATGTGTTACAAATACTATAGTCTTATGTAACTTACTTTGAATTTTTAATAATTCTTCTTGTAAACTTGCTCTTGATATAGGATCAAGTGCCGAAAATGGTTCATCCATTAAAATAATTTTAGGATCAGTCATAAAAGCTCTTGCTATACCTATTCTTTGTTGTTGCCCACCTGATAATTCACTAGGATAACGATCTAGCATATCTTCTTTTAAACCAACCATTCTTAATACTTCTTTTATTCTCTTATCAATTTTTTCTTTAGAATACTTTTCTGTTTTAGCAATTATTTCAATATTCTCTTTGATAGTCATATGGGGAAATAGTCCTGTTTGTTGAATTACATATCCCATATTTCTTCTTAAATCTATATCATTTAAATCTTTGATATTTTTACCATCTATATATATTTCTCCACTAGTAGGTGTAATTAGTTTATTAAGCATTTTTAAAGTAGTAGTTTTTCCACAACCAGATTCACCGATAAGTGTTATTAGTTTTCCATCTTCTATAGTTAAAGAAACATCATCTAGAATAGTATTATTTTTATATTTCTTACTTACTTCTCTTAACTCTATCATTTTTCTATCCTTTCTATAATAATTATACACACTAAAGAAAAAAATGTATTAGAAAATACACTTTAATTAACTTATTTATACAAATTTTGTCATATTTTACTTTCTAAAATCTCTACATAGTTCTTTTAAAGGACAAGATGAACAATCCGGTTTTACAGCTTTACAATAATATCTTCCAAATAATACTAGCTGTAAGTGTCTCTTAGCCCACTCATCTTTTGGGAAAAATTTTTGAAGTTTTTCTTCTACTTCTAGTACTGTAGCTTTCTTACTTGCTATTCTTAATCTTTTACTTATTCTTTCTACATGTGTATCTACTGCTATAGCTGGATAGTTATAATATTCACTAAGAAATACGTTGATTGTCTTTCTACCTACTCCTTTTAACTTTTCTAGTTTTTCTCTATCAGTTGGAACAACTCCTTGATATTTGGTAGTTAGATTGTAAGCGATATCTTTAACATAGATAGCTTTCTTCCTAAAAGAACCGATTGGTTTTAATATCTCTTCTAATAAATCTATTGGGGCCTCACTTAGTTTTTCTAAGGTAGGATATTTACTAAAAAGGATTGGTGTTACCATATTTACTCTTTTATCAGTAGTTTGAGCACTTAAGACTATGGCTATTAGCAGTTCATAATCATTATGATAAATTAGTTCACATTTAGGATTAGGAAAAAGCTCATCTAAGTATTTAGAAATTATCTCTCTTTTCTCATTCTTCGTCATCTTCATCAAACCAGTCATAATCAAAGACCTCTACAGGTTCTTTTTCTTCTTGTTTCTTTAAATTTAAGAAATGTTCTACATCTTCTTTTTTCTTGATTCCTTTTCTATCCCACTCATAAAGTATTTTATCAATATAGCGAATACTAGAAACACCATTAAGGGTGGCTTCTTTAACTGCTTCTAAAATAACATCTTTATCAAAGGTATCAAGCCATGCTTTAATAAATTCTAGTTCGTTAGGACTAAGAGTTCTACCAAATTCTCTTTCTATTTCTTCAAATAGAGTTTTAGGTACTTCTTTATCTTCTTTTTCTACAGTACTATCGATAAATAATGACAAGTATTTTTTATAAAAAGGGGTTAAATCTAACATTTCTTCTAAGACTCCACTGTCATTTTTTGTAGTTTCTAGAGTTATCAATTTCTTATCAGTAAGATTAGATATTAACTGCATCACTTTCATTTTATCAAACCCTGTATCTTCTTCCATTTCTATAGGATTAAAAACAAATCTTTCTCCTTTTTCTTTTAAATACATTAGAAACAAAAACTCCTCTATACTTAGTGCTAAGGAACCAATATTTTGTAATAGAAATAAGGGAATAGTAATTGCTTTTTGGGATAAAAATTTTTGTAACTTATCTTGACTCATTATATTCCTCCTCTACATAGTATTTACATATCTTTAAAATTTGTTCTTTATTATTTTCTATTTTCTTTGTTAGTACTGCTTTTATTAAATAATCATAAAGTGGTTTTAGAAAACAACCTGCTTCTTTTTCTAGATAGTTAAGTATTTCCTCGGTTGTTACATCTAAATCACTTTGTTTATGAATAGGTAGTTCTAAATAGGCTTCATTTATTTCTTTATTAGAGTATCCCATCAACTCCCCTGCTACTACAGAAGGATATAGTCCACATTCATAGAGTGTTAAAGGATTTAGTGGTGATGAGTTTAATACTTTTCTAATATTTTCCATCAAGTCTTTTTCATTATTGCTAAATGGATAAATATCATCAACATCTAGTTGGGTCCATATTCCAATCAACTGGCTACAAGGTTTAACCTTAGAAAGATTATTTAATTTTAAGATACTATCTAGTTCTAATTCTTTTAAAAGATTTATCCCTTTAATTGCATTAGAACTACTGAATATCTTATCTAATTCTTGTTTTTTTCTCTCCATTGATAGTGTGTCAAGAAGATATTTGTTCTCTATTATAGCATTTTTTTCTAAAGAACCAATAGTAAAATCTAGGGTTGTGGCAAATCTTACCGCTCTTAATATTCTTAAAATATCGTCATTAAAAACCGTATCAGCATCTTTTATCGTATGGATTTCTTTTCTTTCTAAATCTTGTCTTCCATTTAATGGATCAATTATTTTTTTATCTTTATCCATACATATTGCATTGATGGTAAAGTCTCTTCTTAAAAGGTCTTCATTAAGATTCTTTATATAGATTATTTCTTCTGGATGACGATTATCTTTATAAGTTTGTTCTTTTCTGAAGGTTGTTATTTCAAAACGTGTATTATTATACATAACGGTTACTGAACCATACTCATTAGTAGGTAGGCATGCGTCATTAAAGATTTCCATTAGTTCTTTAGGGGTAGCTGAAGTGGTAACATCAATATCACTAGACTTTATGTCAAGTAGGTAATCTCTTACAAAGCCTCCTACTAAGTATGCTTCATAGCCATTATCAGTTATTTTATTTAATAATTTTATTGCAGTATCTAACAAATCAATACACTTCCTTGTCTATAAATGATATTACTTTACATACTAATTATAGCATATTTTCTTCTCTTTTACACTAAGTTGACAAAGAAAAAAGAACTTAATCATTTTTAATAGTTACTTATTTCATTTCAATTTTCTTTTCTTCTTTATATTCATAATTTAATTTATTATTTTTTGTTATAACAGGTTCACCAAGTTCTTTTTCAAGATTGTTTCTTGCTTGTTTAGCTATATTTCCACCTTTATGTGCTACTTTAATGTTTTCTGTTAATCCTTGTGGCTTTTGTTTAGATGCTATTCTTTTAGTTGCTTCTTCTGATAAGTCAGTTAATATTAGTTCAATATTATCCATATTATCTCTTAATGATTCTTTTCTAAGTCCTTTAAATGATTTATATTGTTTTGCAGTCATACCAGACCATTCTTTATAAATCTCATTTGTTAAAATTGCATATTCTTTTGATTCAGTTATTCCACCATCTTTCCATATATCTGTAAGTTGCTTTCTATCTTGAATTCCCTTTATTCTCTTAGCAATCCACTTTTCATCAAAGCCTTTAGACCTATACAAATCTATTGCTCTTTGTGCTGCTATTGATGGATCAAAAGTCTCATCTATTCTCTCACTACCTAATTTTGCCAACCATTGTTTAATTGGCTCAGCATTCTTACTAGGAATAGATTCAATTATTCTAAACATTCCTTCAATATCAACTACATCAGTATTATAGTATTTGCCATCAGAAGTTTTCAATTTCAGTTGGTTACAATTTGTAACCGACTCATTCCCTTCTTTTTTTAATCTATGTTTTAAAACCTTCCAATAATTTCTTGGATTATCGCTTTCTGATACAACACTAACAATATCAACAACACTGATAAAGTATTTTTCTTTTTCCTTATCCCAAACAGTTCTAATTGTTTCATTATTAAATATTTTGTTTACTAAATGTATTTTATCTTGATTCAAAATTCATCACCTCACAAATATTTTATCAAACATTTGTTTTATAGTCAATAAATAAGTTATATTTTATTTGAATTTTTTCAATAGATTAATCTGATTATTATTCTTATTTAATTATTTCTATTTACACCAAGTTGACAAAGAAAAAAGGACTTAATCCTTTAGTTTGCTGGTACAATTAACTCTTGTCCAACAGTTAGTAAATTAGTTGATAAGTTATTTAGTGATTTCAAATTATCTACTGTTGTATTATACTTATTTGCTATTAGCCAAAGACTATCTCCTCTTTTGACTACGTAGGTAGTTGTATTAGTTGAATCTGATGGAACTGAAACAGGAATAATTAGTTCTTGTCCGATAGTTAACATGTTATTGGTGATACCATTGGCATTTTTTAATTTGTCTACTGTTATGCCATAGTTGTTTGCTATACTCCATAGACTATCCCCTCTTTTAACAATATAAGTAGTTTCATATCCAACGTTATTATCAGGTGGAGTTGGTATTTCACTTGATGATGTAGGAATAACTAAGACTTGACCAACACTTAGTGTATTACTAGTCAAGTTATTAGCTTTTTTAAGTTCATCTACAGTTATATTATTCTTATTAGCAATAGTCCAAAGACTATCTCCTCTTGCTACTATATAGGTGTTCGTTGTAGTACTATCATTATTATCTTCTGTACTAGGTATAACTAGTAATTGCCCTGGTGTTAGAGTATCAGTATTTAATGAATTAGCTCTTCTTAAGTCTGCTACTAGTACCCCTAACTTTCTAGAAATGCTATACAAAGTATCGCCTTTTTGTACTTGATATAAATCTCCAGATACATCACTTTGTGGAATAGTTAATTTTTGTCCAACTGTCAATGTTTCACCAGTTAAATTGTTACTAGATTTAAGTTCATTTACAGTAATACCAAATTGTCTAGCTATACTATATAAGCTATCACCTTTCTTTACAGTATAAGTTGTTGAATCAAACGGTGGTGTATATTTAAATCCTAAATATTCAGTCACAGCTTTAACTACCGCTTCTACATAACTTAATAAATCATTTTGTAGTTTAACTTGATCTTTTGCATTATCTATAAAACCATATTCTACTAAAAGTGACTGCATCGGTGATGTTTCTCTTATAATATAGTAATAATCTTTATTAGGATTCTCTGGTAAACGTCTTTGGTAATACTTTCTCATAATCTGCCCAGCTTCTCCAATAGATGTAAGTACATCTTTAGCTAGTGTAGAATTATTACGCAGGGCATAAACTACTTCTGCACCTTCTCCTCCTGATGAGTCCATTTACCATTAATAATAATTATTATATTTCTTCATTATCATGTAAAACTACTAATGTTTTTTTCAACTCACATTGGTCATAGTAATTTTTATTAAATAAATCTTTATAAAATATAGTGCTACTTAATATTTTACTTTCATCTGAAAGTTTCTTATTTTTATAGAATTCATCTTTTATAAACTTTATATAAATCTCTTCACCACTTTTAATTGATAATCGATTAATTGAAAAGTTAAGATTAAATTCATTTTCTTCAAATTTATCTTTTATTTTATATTGTAACTTTACCTTTGTTTTGTTAGTATCAATTATAGCAACACTAGCACCATTGGGAAATCTGTCCAGACTTTTATAGTCTTGGATTTAATATAGAAAATATCAATCTTTAAAAGAAGTTGGTATTTTTTTTGTTAATTAAAGAAAGGACAGGTTTAAATGATTAATGTTATAAAAAAATTAGAGTTAGATGATGAAATAAAAAAATGTTACAGTTTAGATTAGAGAGTAAACTTATCTAGTCTGAACTGTAACATTGAAGACAATAAAAAGCAAAAAAAGATGGATAATTTATATTAATGATATAATATATTTGTAGATGGGCTACTTGTGAAGGATTAACGATACGTTGGCAATGCCAGTAAGCATATTTTATATGTGAGCATTCATCTCGCCTGGGGTTATCCTATCGTTTTTTATGCAATAATTCCAGATTAATTTAAGTAATTTTTAATATTATCATAGTATAATGCTCTTAAAATAGAGAAAAGAATCGTAATGCTTTTGAACGATAGAATAGTAAAATATTTTTAAATATGATAAAATCATATATGAGGTGTGTTGCTATGAAATATGATAAAAATGAAGAGAAAGAAAAATTAGAACAAGTAAATGAAGAATTAGTAAAGTTTATGAGAGATTATCCAAAAGATAAACTTTCATTTACTGCTATAGGTAATTCAATAAGTGATGGATTTTCAATGTCAGAACCAGGTAAATTATTGTTAGATAGAAATTTAGGATTAATTGACTTTGGAAAAAGTAAGGGATTAGATGTTCAAACATATCAATTATCAAGAAGTGAAAATAATAATGCGTTAGCAGTATCTAACTGGATTATACAAAATTGTTGTGAAAAAGATTCCTATAATTGGAATATTGTTGATTACAAACGAGCTATAGAAAATGGAACCCCACTTTTATCTGAAGAAGAAATTAATAAATTCTTTGCAGGTGGATCTGATAAAAAAATACAAGACATTATATTTGATACAAATAAAGCAAATGCTAATATAGTAATTTTAAATTTAGGTACAGGTTCATTCTTGGATGTTGTAACTAGACATGGATCTTTATCTATTCCAAATATTTTTGGTTCAGTTGATAGAGATATGTATGGCATAAATACTATACTTGAATTGATACAGAATAATAATAGAAATAATAATTCAAGTACTCAAATATATTTATGTGGTGCGCCAAGAATAATGAATACTGTCATTACGGATATATTTATGAATCCTAAAATAAAAAAAGTAGGTAAAGAATTTGCTAATGTTACATATGTTCCTTCATTTCCTAGACAAGCGTTTTATAAAACACCAAGTGGAAGTATAATTCTTGATCCACATTATAATCAAGCAGAATATTATCATTTTTTAGCAGAAATTGAAAATAAAGTAATTGATAATTTCTTTATTAGAGATTTAATGATTGATTTAGATAGAATATTGTTTCAAATGAGTAGTGATAATGATATAAATGGTACAAATTATTCTAAAAATGATGTAAAAGATGTTATTGATGAAATTTCTAAAAAGTATGAAAATAAAACAGGAGACTATAATTATTTTATTGACTTTATTAAAACTTATTTAAAGGGCAGATATCCATTTGATTTTTATAGAGGCTCAACAGATAACAATATTGCAAAAGATTTGAATGGTATGAAAAGATATAAATAAGAGGTGATGTATATGGAAAATATTAATCTATTTTGTGGAATCTCATCTTTGGGAATGCCATTTCCTAAAGAAAACAAGGAACATATAGGTTATTATGATATTATATTAAGTAGATTACAAAATGATGGTTATAATGTGTCAGGCTTTAATATGTCTAAATTAAATAAAAATCATACATGGGACTTGGAAAAAGCATTAAATGAAAATGCTACTTTGGCTTCAATAAAAAATATTCAATTACAGTCAATAGATTCATTAAGGAATGCTAATATATTGTTTAAGTTAGTTGTACCTAAAAAATTTAAAAATACAATAATCATTAATTCAAGTGACTATGAAAACACACTGAAGAATATATATATTAATTCTACTAATCCTATTTTTTTATATCATGGTGGCCCAAATGATTTTTTTACATTTATACAAGCAGGTCCTGTTGAGTTAACGGATAGAAAGGTTAGAGAAAAACTACCAAAAGATATTAAGCCTTTGGTAGAACAATGCATTAATAATGTAGAAAAAAATTGGCAATTACTTTATCAATTAAATCCAAATACTAAAGTGTATGCATTGAATTATTATTATTCTCCATTATATGATAAGATTCAAAAACTAATATTCCTTCAAGAAAAAATGAAAAATAAAAACAAGAAATATGTTAATAAATTTATGGAAGTAATAAAACTATATAATAGAATGTTACAAGAGGCAACTGAAAAATATGATTATGTCGAATATTGTGATATTACATTTTTAAAGGATTATTGTGCACCTATGGACTTTCATCCTAATACAATTGGTAATAAATTAATTGCTGATATGCTTTTAAAGAAAATAGAATTACAGATTGGTAAAGAGAATCAAAAAACAAATAGTAATCAACGTTGAGAGCAAAATAGTTAGAGAAGTTTTATTATTATATAGATGGTGAAGTCTATAGTATGGGCATTATGATTAGTAGTAAATATATAGGAAAAGGATCTCGTTATCCCGTATTAATTGAACTCGAAAAATATGTTTTTGAAAAAAAGGAATTTCATAGTTATCAGATGTTATTCTATTGTATAGAGAAAATACTATTAAAAGTTTTAAAAAAGCAGGATTCAAATAGATGAAAAGCATAAAGAGATTAGATTTGGTGAAAAAAACGAAACAAGACAATTATTTAATTACTAAAAAGACGTATTTTGATAGAAGAAGAGCCTAAATGTGAGAAAAAGAATAGCGCTAACATTAGATATTCACTGATTTTAAATCATTTAAATAAATTTAATTCAAAAGTTATACTAAGTAGAGAACAAATTACTAATTTTATTTTCAAATATCAAGTTAATGATAAAAGAGAAATCTATGTTGAAGATGTCATTTTATTAGTTTCTTCATAAATTGACATAAATATATCTTTTTCTGTATAGTGACATTATCCATCTCTGACTAGTTTTGTTGTAAGTGAGAATACTTTTTTTTATTTTATAATTTTTTGTTCGTTTTTTTCTAAAAATGAAGGTATTAAGTGTCTTTTGTGGTATTTTTATCTTTATATGTTATAATAATTTCAGCATTTTGAGTGGTGTTGTAAAAATACAAATATAATGTAAATGGGAAAAATGCTAAATTTGAATATTTGTTAATAAATGAGAGATGGTATAAGATGAAGAAAAAAGAAGCTGAGGTATTAGCTCTAAAGAAAGTTGATGTAATTGTTGAATATATTATGCAGATATTAGAAGATACTTCTAAGGTGTCTGGTATGATGAATTTTAGTTCTGCAAAAATATATGATCAAAATATGTGTACTATGGATATTTATGTACCTTTTAGAAATTTTGAAAAACATTTAAATCTTGGAATAACGAGTGATCATTATAATGTTTTATGTAAAGAATTTCTTGATAGAGTAATTACTACTTTTTTACCTTATGAAACGATTGGTGCAACTAGATTTTATCAATTTAGGTCAAATAATATTTTTGATGGAGTAAGTATAGTTAATTCTATTGGTAGTGAAATAAAAGTTAATATGTATGGCGTAGATAGAAGTATTTCTAATGAATATAATGAAAAATATGATGAATATCTTAATCAATCTATGATGGAAAATAGCACTTCAAGGAAAAGAGTTTAATCATTATTTTTTTTAAAATAAATATAGATAATTTATTAAATTCATGGTATGTTGTATATAGAATTGATGTTTATTAGTTGTTCTTAAATATGAGTGTTCAAAATAGGCTCTTGTATTGCACCATTGTTTTTTATACATAATGTTAAATATTCATCTTTCTCCAACGTTTTATCACTATTTTTGCCATGATCAAATGTTGTTACATTATCTTTGTTTTCCTTAAAAAATTTGCTATCTATTTTCATATAAGAAATATCCAAATATGGTCGTTGAGAAGTTCTAAGAACTGCAGTATTTTCATTTCTATCTTTTTCAGTTATAAAAATTAATAATATAGAACTAACAATAGTACCAGCATATGTTCCTATGAAAGATAACCAATCATATTCTCTAGATAAATTTCCATATTGTGGAAATAATTTAGAAAAAATATTATAGTAATCTAAAAATAATAAAATAACCGGTGCTAAAAATATTAATAATAAAATTTTTAATTTATCTTGTTCTTGCTCACTCAACTTTTTATAATTTTTTATATCCTTTATTATTGGAATTATTACTTTTTTTACTATAAAATATATAGCTAGTAAAAATACTACAACAATAATTATATTTGGTAAGCACTTCATTATATCACCTCTAAATACAGAGTATTATAACATATATTTATATATTTTTAACATTTTCCTTTTCTACCATACGGATTTCTTGCTAAATTTCTATTTTCATATTTAAAAGTTACCTCTTGTACAATATCATATTTAAAACATATAGTAATATTTCTATCTTTATCTATAACTATTTTATCTACTAACGTATCAATTAATTCTTTTTTGGGTTTATTTAAATCTAATAGTTTTTCTATTTTTTTAGTATAATCAGGTAAAATATTTGTTTTATTTTTAATTTTATATTTTTTAACATTTTGATCTTCTATCTTTTCGTTAATTTGTTTTAATTTTTGTTCAAATTCACTTGCTAATTCTTTATATGTATCTGCTGATATTACACCATCACACCTGTCATTGTATAAAGTTTTTAATCTGCCTGTAATCTTTTCTTTTTCTATTTGAAATTCTTTAACTATTTTATCAATGTTAGTAGTTTCCTTGTGAATACTTTTTACTACTTCATCATTTAATTCTTTTATATTAAGTTCTTTTATTAACTTAGATATATATTTATTAATTTGTTCTAATACTTGTTCTTCTAAATAATTATATGGATAAAAATGAGAATAGCACCTACCTCTTACTGGATCTCTAGAATATCTATTACAATTAACAGACCAATAATCTTGTTTTTTACGATAAAGAACTGTAAGTCTATTTTTGCACTCTTTACAAAATAACTTACCTTCTAATAATCTTTTTTCTCTATTTGTTTTAATTTCATAATTTCTTGTATTTCTTTTTCTTAAAGTATTAACATAATTAAAGGTATCTTTATCAACTAATGGTTCATGAGTGTTTTCTACTATAATCCATAATTTTTCATCTAATGTTATCTTCTTTTTAGATTTATAACTTACTTTAGTTTGAGTATGTTGTACTAAATCACCAGTATATACTCTATTTGTTAATATTTTTTTTACTGTGGAGATATTCCAATTATCTCTATCAATTAATCTTGATGAATAATTAGTCTTTTTATATCCACTAGGTGTAATTACATTTGCTTTATTTAGTCTATTAGCTATTTCAGTAGGTCCAATACCATCTGCTCTCCATTTAAATATATTTTTTACTATAGGAGCTGTTTCAGGATTTTGTACTAAATGACCTTTATCTAATGGATCTCTCATATAGCCAAAACATGGTAAACTACCTACAAATTTTCCATTTTTCCTTTTTTCATTTAATACATTTCTAATTTTTATTGAGTTTTGTTTACTATAATAATCATTACAAGCAATTATAAATGTTGATGAATCATTACTAGCTTGATTTTTAAAACTATCATATGATTCTAATATGGATATAAATCTTATATTATTTTCTGGAAAAAATGTTTCAATATAATAGCCAGTCATAACATGATCTCTACCTAATCTTGATAAATCTTTAACTATTACACAATTTATCTTTTTATTATTTATATCTTCTAGCATACTTTGAAATCCAGGTCTTTCAAAATCAGTTCCTGAATATCCATCATCAACATATTCTTTAACTAAATTAAAATTATTATTTTTAACATACCCTCTTAATAATTCTTTTTGATTTATTACACTTTCACTATCAGATTCATATTTTTTATCTTTATCTTCTTGGGATAGTCTAATATAGACTCCAACATTGAAATCTATTCCGTTTAAGTAAGTATTATACATTTATTCCTCCTTTTATCTTACTTAATTGGGTATTAAGACGTGTCCATGGTAACATCAAAGTTAGAAAAGTGCAAATCATTTTGATTGCACTCCTTCTTCTTTTGATATTTCTTCGATTAAGTATTTTAAAATAAGATCTTTAAATGAAATATTATTCAAATAGGCTCCTTCCATTATTAAACCACCTATCTAAATTTATGCTTATATTTATTATTTTTGAATTTTTTTCATACATATATCTACTTCCTTTCATTTTATATTAGTATTACTAAATAATATTATTAGAATTATTTATTATATTTAATTTTTATATTATATTTATTATATTATTATTGAACTATATGTCCTTTGAGTGTTAAAAAAACATCTAACCCCTTAGAAAAAATATTCAGGTAGGTCAGATGTAAATTTTTCTTCATTAATATAAATTTTCCTTTGAAATTTATGTTTATATTCCATAGTAATATAATTATTATCTGCTAATTCTTTTAATAGGCTTGATATTCTTCTTGGACCTACTCCTAGAGAATTTCCTAAGTATTTATTATCAGCATAACAGTAACCTTCTTTATGAGATAAAAGCATAATTATTCCATATAAAAGTTTGTTACCAACACATATATTTCTATCTAAAATTATAAACCATGGTATTTTTACGTATTTATTATAATCCATTTATTACTCTCCCTTCGTATTTGTCTTTAGTATTTCTAAGTAACCTCTTTCTAATAACTCTGTCATCATTTTAGAAATAGATACTTTATAAAATTTAGACATTAATTTAATTCTATTAAATAAGTCTATTGGTAAATATAATTTAAATATTCTCAAGTTATTCCTCCTTCCTAAATAGGATGATTGTCCTATTATTTTTACTGTTTTTAATTAGAGCAGGATAAGAAGATAGCACCACAAACAAAAAAACTCCTTATAATATAAGGAATTGTTATGGTGCTATTCTTATTTCGTACTTACGAAATTCATCCTACTTTGTAGGTTCATATAAAGGATGATTTATTAATATATCCTTTATTTCTCTTAGTTTTAATTCTTATTAGTTCATCCTATTATTATAAAAACATAAAAATTAATGGGATGATAGCTCATAATGACCACCTCCTTAAAATGAAAAAAAGAAGACCCAAGTCCTCCCATAAACATTGCTATTTTACTATATTTTAGCACTTGACCTATTATAGTCAATAATTAAATTTTTCTTTTTTTACTAATTTTTTCTATTTTTTATTTATATTTCTTCTAATACTCCATTTTCTAAATCATTAATATTATATAATGTATCTAATTTATTAAATGTCTCTTCTAAGTTTCCTTTTGCACTATTCCAGCCAGTTCCATCAGTAATCCAAATAAATGTTACATTATTTAAAGAAGAAAGTTCCCGTGCTAACATTTTATAACTCCTAGCAGTTTCATTTAGTTTTGAACCATTAGATGCATAAAAATTAGTTTCAAATAAATAATAATGACTATTCTTTACTACTACGAAATCAAATCTCTTTTTTGCTATTGATTTATTTAAATCAGAATTTGATATATGTGATAAAATATCTACTCCAAACATAGTCTTAATCTTATCAGTTGTTAACTCTTTATAATAACTTTTATCTTTAATATAACCTGCTTTACGGATATATGATTCAACTAAATTTTCCATTAGATGCCCACCACGATTTTTTCTACCATTAGAATCTAGTCCAACCTCTATTCCCAAAACATAATCGTATAAGTTATTTATAATATGATTTTGTAATAAATCAAATAATCCACTTTCGTTCATAAATCTAATATAATCTTTCATAGAGTAAACCATTTTATCAAACTTAAATAAATATTCGTTTATCTCATCTTTAACAAATATTTCTCTTGAACGAACTGCGAGTAGTAATGGTATACATTCCAAAGTTTCAGGATATTTAATTAATATATTTTGGAACTCTTCTTCAATATTTTTACTACCAATTAGCGAATTTAAAATATTAAGTTCAACTTTTACTTTATCAACATTCTTATATATTTTTTCAAAATCAACATAATAAGTATAATCAGATATACTTGTTTTAAAATTACTTAGCCATTTATTAAAATTTCTATTATTCAACATTATCACTTTCCTTTCTTCTTATCGTTAAATCTAAAAATTCTTTTTCTTTTTCTATACCAATATATTTTCTATTTAATCTATTAGCAACTATTCCAGTAGTACCACTACCATTAAATGGATCAAGTATTAAGTCGCCTTCATCAGTAGATGCAAGTACTATTCTTTCTAATATTTCCATTGGCTTTTGTGTCGGATGTTTTCCACATTTTTTCTCACTAGGTTTTGTAAGAGAAGATTCCCAAACATCTTTCATTTGCCTGCCACCATTTAATTCTCTCATTAAAGAATAATTAAACTTGTGTTTTGCTTTCTTTAAATCTTTTTTTGCCCATAGTATAGTTTCAGTAGAATGAACAAAAAATCTACAGCTAATATTTGGAGGAGGATTTAACTTCTTCCAAGTTATATTGTTTATTATCTTGAACCCTTCTTGTTCTAATGCCATACCTATTGAATAAATATTATGCATAGTTCCGCTAATCCAAATAGTACCATTATCCTTTAATGCTTGATAACACAGTTTAATCCATTTTCTATTAAATTTATGTTTTTCGTCTATACTTATAGATTTATCCCAATCTCCTTTATTTACTGATACCATTTTTCCACTACTACAAGATATACCATCACCAGACAAAAAATAAGGAGGATCTGCAAATATCATATCAATACTTTGTGGTTCTATATCTTTAAGTATCTTCAATGAATCACCTTGTATAAGTTTAAAATCTTTATCCCTGTAATAATACTTCTTACTCACACAAATTACCTCCTCATATATATTATACTGTATTTATTATTCAAACCCTTTGTTATTCTCATAATTGGTAATAATAACTTCTTCTACTTTGCCTCTTTTCTTTCCATTTGAATTTATATTTCTTTTTGCTTCTATTACATGAATATTAAAATCTCTATATAATTCATTTATTAAGGTAGTATTATGATTAGAAAGCATTACATAGCATCCTCTATCAGATAACTCTTTAAATACTTTAGCAAGTCTTACTTGTTCATCTTTACCAAATCCACTTTCTGTATAACTATTAAATGTTGAAGTATCAGAATCGTATGGTGGATCAAAATATACAAAATCACCTTTTTTAGCATCTTTAACTGCTTCTTCAAAGTCTGTTGATAACAACTTAACATCGTTATAATTTAAATATCCACATATAATGCCTAAATTTTGTCCTTCATAAGTATTTACCTTCAATTTTTTTCCAAATGGTACATTAAACTCATTTTTACTATTAACTCTATATAATCCATTGAAACAAGCTTTGTTTAGATAAATGGTTCTTGCTGCTCTCTTATAATCTACTAACTTATTAAATTTCTTTTTATCTCTATCTAAATTTCTAATTTGATAATAATATTTCTCTGAATGCTCAGTTTCATGATGATTAAGTTCTCTACACATTGATTCAAACTTTTTTTCATCTTTAAGACATTCATAAACATTTATAAGTTCTTTATTATAGTCGTTTATAACAGCACTTTTAGGAGATAATTCAAACAATAAAGCACCTCCACCAACAAATGGTTCATAATAAGTATTAAACTCATAAGGAGCATATTGTTTCAATTTATCAATTATCTGTCTTTTTCCACCTGCCCACTTAACAAATGGTTTTCCCTTAATCATACATAACACCTACCTAATGGATTCCTAAAGAAGATAATATTCCTGTCGCAACAACACTACTTATAGTTCCTGTTGCAACATCTTTTAAAAAGTTAATTACTTTTCCCTTATTTTTACTCTTGCATGCTTCTTCTAGTAATTTTATATCTTCTTTTGTTATTCCTTCTTTTTCTAATAAATCTATTTTTTTAAGTACCAAATCAAACAATCTTTCATCATTATTTTTTGAATTAGCATTTTGTTCAATATTTCCAATACTAACTCCATCTCCATTAACCATTATAATATTTTCTGCTATTAAAGATTGTACTTCTTCTTCAGTATAAATTACTGCTTTAATATTATCATATATAATTGCAACAGCTGGACAATTATCTGCTGCTATATAAACTTTACCAATATATTCTATTATTCCTATTTCGTTGCAGTAATCTAATATTTCTTTTTTACCGACATTAATTATATTTTCTGTAATTTTTTCAAATGCTTCTTTGGAAAAATCGCCATTATTTTCAATAATTTTTTTAACCTGATTCACTTTATAATTAAGATATTCTTTTTTTGTTACTAATCTCATCCTTGGAAATCCATTATAAATGTATTGTCTGTCGCTTAATGTACTTGCATCAAGAACACAATTGTCATTAAAATAAAACTTATACTCATTCCAAAAATCATATTCCTCACAAATATCATTAATTAGTTTACTAAGTTCCGAACACAAATGATTAATATTATTATTCTCTAAATAATCACCCTTTAATCCAATATTAGTAGAAAAAATAAAGTCAAAGATTTTTACATTAAATTCATTTATCATTTTATCCTCCTATATAGGTAAAACTCCTATTTTTGTTAACACTAACATTATTGCATACATAATACCTAAATTTAACAAATAAACAAAAAAGTATGCTATTGCACCAAAAATTGGTGCTTCTCCTTTTTTATAAAAATTTCCAACTATAGCTCTGCTAATCACCATCAAAATAGTATATAATGATACAACTTCTAATAAAATGCTATTTGCAATATGATCTTTTAATATAGGAATATTATCTATTGAATTATAACAAAGCCATGCTCTTATTAAAAAACTAATTAAACTTGCAACCGGATACACAATTGACCTCCCTGAATAATTTTTCTTTACATATGTAATTATATCACATGAATGAATATATCCCATTATATTTCAACAAAAAAAGAAAGAATTTAATCTTCCTTATCAAATAATTCTTTAACTATTAAATCTTTTGAATGCAAATTATTATTTTTT
>OLNF01000558.1_pt1 | contig 33054 bp, 28 predicted proteins | sample 1673061 | NCBI WGS metagenome assembly OLNF01 (sample SAMEA3136751, study PRJEB25190) | human gut metagenome
CGGGAGGAGGACCCATGGTGAACGCCACGACCTTGCAGCCCAGCTCGTCCTTCAGAGCCAGAGCGGCCTCGACAGCGTTCAGGTCATCGGGGTTGATGATGGTCTGCATGGACGCACGATCCAGAGTACCATCGGGATTCACGGCCACCTTACCGGAGGTATCGGGGACCTGCTTAACAGTAACGATGATTTTCATAGTCTTTTTTCGCTCCTTCTTATTTAACGCCCAAATTGTTGGCGATGACCATGCGCTGGACCTCGCTGGTGCCCTCGTAGATCTCAGTGATCTTGGCATCGCGCATCATGCGCTCCACAGGATACTCACGGGTGTAGCCGTAACCGCCGAACAGCTGCACGGCGCGGCGGGTCACATCGGAAGCCATCTCCGCGGCAAACAGCTTGGCCATGGAGGAATAGAAACCGCACTTGGGATCACCGTCATCCTTGGCGCAGGCAGCGCGGTAGACCAGCAGCTGGGCTGCATCGGCGCGGGCCTTCATGTCGGCCAGCTGGAACTGGGTGTTCTGGAACTGGGAGATGCGCTTGCCGAACTGTACGCGCTCCTTGGTATAGGCGATCGCCTCATTAATAGCACCCTCGCCGATACCCAGTGCCTGTGCAGCCACGCCTACGCGGCCGCCGTCCAGCGTACCCATGGCAATCTTGAAGCCTTTCCCCTCCTGCCCCAGCAGGTTCTCCTTGGGGACGATGCAGTCCTCAAAGATCAGGTCGGAGGTGGCGCTGCCGCGGATACCCATCTTCTTCTCGTGCTTGCCAATGGAGAAGCCGGGAAAATCCTTCTCCACAATGAATGCAGAAATGCCGTGGTTGCCCTTGGACTTATCTGTCATAGCGAACACCACGAAGGTCTCCGCCTCGGTAGCATTGGTGATAAAGCACTTCACGCCGTTGAGCACATAATGGTCGCCCTCCAGCACGGCGGTGGTCTGCTGCCCGGAGGCATCTGTACCGGCGCCGGGCTCGGTCAGACCGAAGGCACCCAGCTTACGGCCGCTAAGCAGATCAGGCAGATACTTCATCTTCTGCTCCTCGGTGCCGTAGGCATAAATGGGATAACAACAAAGGGATGTGTGAGCACATATGATGACGGACGTGGTTCCGCAGGTCTTGGCCACTTCTTCCACGGCCATGGCGTATGCCAGATTATCGCCGCCCGCACCGCCATATTTTTTGGGAAACGGGATGCCAAGCATTCCCAGCTTGGCCAGCTTGGGGATCGTTTCTTTGGGAAAGCGTTCCTCTTCGTCCAATTCAGCAGCCAGAGGCTTGACCTCATTCTGGGCGAACTCCCGATACATCTTGCGGAGCAGCTCGTGCTCCTTGGACAGTTTGAAATCCATGTTTATCTCCTTCGGGTATGATCAGCAGCCGTGGCTCACAGGCCCATGCTGCCGGCGATGACGATACGCTGCACCTCGCTGGTGCCCTCGTAGATCTCGGTGATCTTGGCGTCGCGCATCATGCGCTCCATGGGGTAGTCGTTGGTGTAGCCGTAGCCGCCGAACATCTGCAGCGCCTTTGTGGTGACCCACATGGCTGTCTCGGAGGCACTGAGCTTGGCCATGGCCGCCTCGCGGCTGCAACGCTTACCTTCCTGCTTCAGGGATGCCGCCTGATAGGTCAGCAGGCGGGCAGACTCGCAGCGCAGTGCCATATCGGCAAAGGTGAACTGGGTGTTCTGGAACTTGCTGATGGGCTTGCCGAACTGCACGCGGGTCTTGGTGTACTCCACGGCTTCCTTCATGGCGCCCTCGGCGATGCCCAGCGCCTGGGCGGCGATGCCGATACGGCCCACGTCCAGTGTCTGCATGCAGATCTTGAAGCCCTTGCCCTCCTGGCCCAGCAGGTTCTCCTTGGGCACGATCATGTCGGTGAACACGATCTCGGAGGTGTGGACGCCGTGCAGGCCCATCTTGTTCTCCACCTTGCCCACGGAGAAGCCCGGGAAGGAGCTCTCGATGATAAAGGCGGACAGGCCCTTGGTGCCCTTGGACTTGTCGGTCATGGCGAAGATCACGAACACGCCGGCCTCGGGGCCGTTGGTGATGAATATCTTGGCGCCGTTGATGACATAGTGGTCGCCCTCCAGACGGGCCTCCGTCTGGGATTTGGAGGCGTCGGAGCCAGCGTTGGGTTCGGTGATGCCCATACCGCCCAACACGCCGCCCTCGGTCAGCATGGGCAGATACTTGCGCTTCTGCTCCTCGGTGCCGTGCTCCAGAATGGGCACACAGCACAGCGTGTGACCGGCCACGATGTCGCTGGTGGAGGCGCATGCCTTGGCCAGCTCCTCCGTGACGATGGCGGCAGACACCTGATCGGCGCCTGCACCGCCGTACTCCCTGGGGACGGTCATGCCCATGATGCCCAACTGGAACATTTTCCTGATGTTCTCGTCGGGGAACTCGTGGGTCCGGTCGATCTCCGCCGCGATGGGTTTGACCTCGTTCTCGGTGAATGCCGCGATCATTTTGCGGATCAGTTCCTGCTCACGATTCAAAGAAAAATCCATATACTATCCTTTCTTCATATATTCGTCGTTTTCTGCCTTACCGCATGGCGATAGTGACCTCTGCCGTGGCGGCCAGATCACCGTTTTCCTTACGCAGTTCGGTACGACAGACCACCTTGGCCTTGGCCTCGTTGATCTCCGCCACCTCGGCGTGGGCGATCACCACGTCGCCGGGCAGGATGCCCTTGAGGAATCTGGCGTTGTTGATGGAGGCGAACAGCGGCGTCAGGCCCGCGTACTTCTCACCGGTCATGATGAGAATATCCGAGGCCTGTGCCATGCACTCCACGGACAGCACACCGGGGAAAATGGGGTTACCGGGGAAATGGCCCTTGAAAATATCCCATTCCGGGCGGATGGAGAGCTTCGCCTCGATGCGCTGCATGGGCTCCAGCGCGACCACCTCGTCGATGAGCAGCATCGGATCCCGGTGAGGCAGTATTTCCATGACCTGCTGATGATTTAATGCCCTTTCTGTCATGTTTTCTTCTCCTTTTAGTGCAAATTTGGATAGGCCGATTGCACATAGGAGGCGATACGGCGGACCGCTTCCTGAAGATTCTCATCGCTGTTGGCAAATACCAAGCGAACATATCCCTCACCGCAGGCACCGAAGGCGGAGCCAGGCACTACCACAACACCTGCTTTAGTCAGCAGTTCCTCAGCAAACTCCTGAGATGTTTTGCCAAATGCCTTGATATTGCAGAATGCGTAGAAGCTGCCGCGTGGTTTCGGGCAGGAAAATCCAGGGATAGCATTGATACCATCCACCAAAATATCCCGGCGGCGCGTATAGTCCGCCAACATGGATTTAACACACTCATCACTCTGCAGAGCCACGGTCGCTGCGTGTTGGATAAAGCCGGGGATGCAGGAGATCAATCCTTCGTTCAAATGCGCAAAGTGAACCGCGTAACCATCAGGAACAATGACATAGCCTACACGCCAGCCGGTCATAGCATAGGTCTTGGAGAAGCTGTTGAGAACAAACACTTTATTGCGTATCTCTGGGATCTGAGCCAGTGAAAAAGCCTTCACACCGTCGTAGACCAAGGCGTCATAGGGCTCGTCAGAGAGGACGAAGATATCGTACTTCTCCACGACCTTGGCCACCTCGCGCAGATCCTCCTCGCTCATAACAACGCCTGTGGGGTTGCAGGGGGAGTTGATGATGATGGCTTTCGTCTTGGAAGTAATAACCTTCTCAATATCGGCGGCTTTCATGGCGAAGCCGTTTTCCTCGCTGGTAGGGACCTTTACAACGGAGGCACCCACAGCTTGGATCTGGCCAAAATAGTTGGGGTAACAGGGGTCGGCCACCAGCACCTCGTCACCACGGTCTACTAGGGCAAAGAGTGTCAGCGCAATGGCCTCATTGGCACCACAGGTAACCACCACATTGTTGGCGGTATAGCCGTCCCAATACTTGGCAGCATAGCGCTTGGCAACGGCCTGGCGCAACTCGTCGATGCCCGCGTTGGGGGTGTAATGGACCATACCGGCATCGATGGCCTCCTTGGCCGCGTCCTTTACATACTGGGGGGTATCGAAATTAGGCTCGCCCACAGTGAGCTTGATGGCTTCTGGATAGTGGGAGGCCAAGTCGAACATTTTACGAATGCCGGAGGCGGGGTAATTCGCCGCCAGGGCAGAGACTTTCACTTGTTTTTCCATAACGGAAAACTCCTTTTCCTTGTATTTTCCTCAATGCTTTTTACTTGCCGCAGTCGGCGCAGTTCCCGGAACAGCCGCTAAGGCCCGCAATGTGAGCAGCGAACTGCTTCTTCTGCTCCAGGGAGGAGAGCTTGGAGTACATGACCTTCTGGGCCTGAGGGGATCCTGCGCCGTGCATGGACTCCACCAGAGCTGTACCACCGGTCATATTCTCAATGAGGCGGGCAATGCGCATACGGTCCTCGGTGGAAACCCCCTCAATGCCGTGGAGGTACTTCTCCACATAGTGGCCGATGTCAGGATTCTTCAAATCGGACTCAGAGGGCATAGTGGCGATGATGCCGCCACCGATGTCCTGGGCCAAGCGGTCAATATCATAAATGAGCTTGGTGACATTGTGCTTACCCACATTGGCAAGCAGCGGGTCTACAAAGTAGGCACCGGAGGCGGTGGGCTTGCCCTCGGCGGAGCTGGCCAGTGAGCAGGCGTAGAGAGTCTCCTCCATGTGGATCATCTCGTTGAGCTTCTCTTTCACATGACTGGCCTTGCCGTAGCCGCTGAAGTCAGCCATGAGGGCTGTCGCTCCAATGACCACATCGGAAACGCCGCTTTTGCATCCGCCGTAATTGGCCCGGTGGTAGCAGGCAAAGCGCTCCACCAGAAGGCCGGAAAACTGGGTCTCACCGCACATGAAGACACGTTCCCAAGGGACAAAAACATTCTCCAGGATTGTCAGGCACTCGCCGCCCACGATGCCGTACTGGGCGTTGCCCTGATCCACAGTCCCCTCGCATTTACGATCGTCATTGGTCTGGCGGCCAAATATATGTAGAACACCGGGGGCGTCCACAGGCAGGGCGCAGCAGACGGCGTAGTCCGCTTCTTCTGGCTTCATGGCCATGGTGGGCATGATGAGCATTTCATGGCTGTTGACCATACCGGTCATGTGCGCCTTGGCGCCGCGAATGACAATACCATCCTCCCGCTTCTCCACCACATGGACGAACATATCCGGATCCTTCTGCTGACCAGGGCGGAGACTGCGATCCCCCTTTACATCCGTCATAGATCCAGACACCATCAAATCATTTTCCTGCACATATTCCAAATATTTTTTGAAGCGATCGTGGTAATCGGTGCCCATGGCCTGGTCAATTTCATAAGTAACCGTGTAAGTGGCATTCATGGCGTCAAAACCTACGCAGCGCTGATAGCAGGTGCCGGTTTTTTGAGAGATGGTGCGTAGCATCTTCACCTTTTTCACCAAGTCCTCGGTGGACTGGTGGATGTGAGTGAAACGATTGATCTTCTTGCCCGTCAGGTGGGAGGTGGCTGTCATCAGATCCTCGTATTCCTTGGTACCGGCCAGAGCGTAGGTCATGGCGGCGGAATTTACATGCCCTCGGATGAAAGGGTGGTCAATGAGAGTCTCGGGATTCAGCAACTCACCCTTCAGATAGACCTTGATATTCCGGCTGCGGAGGCTGTTTTTATACTCCTGTGCAGTTTTCATTGCAAGTCCTTTCTTGCGGTAGGACGGCACGCCGTCCTACCGCACATGTAACGCATTACTTTTTTTCACTCATTTCCAGGTAGGATTCGTAGCGCTCCTTGGCATCCTGGGCGGCGCGGCTAAAGAGCTCGGCGGCCTTTTCCGGGAACTTAGTCTCCATGGCAGCGAAGCGGCGCTCGCTGCGCAGAAAATCCTGATAGTCGGCGGTGGGTGCCTTGCTGTCGAGCTGGAAGGGATTCTTTCCCTCCTGGGCCAAACGCGGATCATAGCGATACAGAGTCCAATAGCCTGCCTCCACGGCGCGCTTCATCTCCTGCTGGGCGCCACTCATGCCGCCGCGAATACCGTGGGCTGTGCAAGGGGCGTAGGCGATGACCACAGCAGGGCCAGGATAGGACTCCGCCTCCCGGATGGCTTTGAGGGTCTGGTTGGGGTCGGCACCCATGGCCACCTGAGCCACATAGATATAGCCGTAGCTCATCAGCATCTTACCCAGGTCTTTCTTCTTGGTACGTTTGCCGGCGGCGGCGAACTGGGCGGTGGCACCCATATTGGTGGCCTTGGAGGCCTGACCACCGGTGTTGGAATACACTTCGGTATCCATAATCAGCATATTGATATCCTGATTGGCAGCTAATACGTGATCCAGACCGCCGAAGCCAATATCGTAGGCCCAGCCGTCGCCGCCGAAGGCCCAGACAGACTTCTTACTAAGGAACTCGGAATTGTTGAGGATAAAAGTGATCTTCTCCGCTGTATCACCGGTAGCAGTGGCGATGTGCAGGGCGGACAGGAGGTCATCCGTAACCGCACGGCTGACGGCAGCGTCCAGGCGACCCTCTAAGTAGGCGTGGCAGGCATCAACCGCCACGCCGGCCTTCTCTACCTCCTCCACGGCGTGGACCAGTTCAGCATTGAGCGTGTCGTGAGCCTGAAGGAAACCAAAGGCAAACTCAGCATTGTCCTCAAAGAGAGACTGTTCCCAGGGAGCGCCGAAGCCGCGCTTATCCTTGCAGTAGGGGGTGCTGGGCAGGCAGCCGCCGTGGGCGGCGGTGCAGCCGGAGGCATTGGCGATGTACATACGGTCGCCAAAGAGCTGGGTGACCATCTTCACATAGGCAGTCTCGCCGCAGCCTGCGCAGGCAGGCGGGAACTGATAATAATGGGTGGAGAACTGAAGACCCTTGACAGTCTTTTTATTTACTGCGTCCTCCTTGACGGGCACATGGTCAACGGCGTAAGTCCAGTTATTGCGCTCGGGGAGCATGGTCTCGGCGGGCACCATGGTCAGGGCACTATCCTTAGCGAGACAACTGGTGGCACACTGGCCGCAGCCCAGGCAATCGTAGGGAGACACCTGAATGCGGTACTGGTACTTATCCAGGCCGACACCCCGTGCTTTCACGGTTTCGAACGCCTCCGGTGCGGCAGCATTTTCCTCTTCCGTTAGCAGGTACGCGCGGATAGCCGCGTGAGGACATACTGCGGAACACTGGTTGCACTGAATGCACTTCTCCGCATCCCACTTGGGCAAAAGTACCGCATCAGTACGCTTATCGTAGACGGAGGTACCACTGGGCCAGGTACCGTCCACAGTGCCATACTTTTTGAAGAGGGACACCGGGAGTTTGTCGCCCTGCATTTGGTTCATGGGGATGATGAGGTCGTTGACGAAATCGTGCTTGACCGGGGCGGCGGCTGCGTCGTCCGTGGCGGTGAGCCAGCTATCGGGGATAGTCACCTGGTGCAGGGCGTTTACGCCCTCGTCCACAGCAGCGCAGTTGAGGTCCACCACCTTTTGGCCGGCCTTGATCAGATAGGTCTTCTTAATGGCGTCCTTCATGGCCCCCACGGCCACATCCATGGGGATAATGTCGGCCAGCTTAAAGAAGGCGGCCTGGAGGACGGTGTTGGTGCGGTTGCCCAAACCCAGCTTCAGGGCGATGTCGGAGGCATCGATGGTGTAGAGCCGGGCATTCTTGGCGGCCAACTGCCGCTTGAGAGAGGCGGGCAGATACTGCTCCAGCTCGGCATCGGTCCAGTGGCAGTTCAGCAGGAATGCGCCGCCGGGCTTTAACTCCTTGGCCACATCGAACTTTTCAAGATACGCGGCATTGTGAACGGCCACAAAATCTGCGGACTGGACCAGATAGGTGGCGTGGATGGGCTGATTGGAGAAGCGCAGGTGGCTCTGGGTGACGCCGCCGGACTTCTTGGCATCATAGTAAAAATAGGCCTGGGTATATTTTTCGGTGGTGTCGCCGATGATCTTCACGGAGTTCTTGTTGGCGCCCACGGTGCCGTCACCGCCGACACCCCAGAGCTTGCAGGAGACCTGGCCGGGAGTGTCGGTGTCAATCTCCTCATAGGGCAGGGATGTAAAAGTCACGTCATCGTTGATGCCGATGGTGAAGCTGTTCTTAGGCTTGTCCAGCAACAGGTTATCGTACACCGCCTTCATCATGCCGGGGGTTGTGTCTTTTCCCGACAGGCCGAAGCGGCCGCCCACAATGCTGTCGAACTTCCGGCCGGAGTCCACCAACACGGATTTCACATCCAGATACAGAGGCTCACCAGCGGAGCCGGATTCCTTGGTGCGGTCCAGAACCGCCACCCGGGTCACCGTCTCAGGCAGGGATTTGAGAAAATACTCAGCGGAAAAGGGCCGGAACAGATGCACGGAGATCATGCCCACCTTGCGGCCACGGGCGTTGAGGTAGTCCACCGTTTCCCGCAGGGTCTCGGCACCGGAGCCCATGGCCACCACGCACTCCGTAGCATCGACCGCGCCGTAATACTCGTAGGGGGCGTAGTGACGGCCTGTCAGTTTGTTGATCTCGTCCATATAGTGGGCCACGATGCCTGGGATGGCGTCATAGTGGCCGTTGGATGCCTCGCGTCCCTGGAAGAAAGTCTCGCCGGTAGCCGTGGTACCACGGATGCAGGGGTGCTCAGGGTTCAGGCTGTTACGGCGGAAGGCGTCGATTTGGTCGAAATCCACCAAGGGACGCAGATCTTCATAATCCAAGACATCGATTTTCTGCATCTCGTGGGAGGTGCGGAAACCATCAAAGAAGTGCATGAATGCGTGACGCGCCTTAATAGCGGACAGATGCGCCACCACGCCCAAATCCATAGCCTCCTGAGGACTGGCAGAAGCCAGCATAGCCTGGCCGATGGAGCGGCAGGTCATGACATCGGAATGGTCTCCGTAAATGGCCCACATATTCTGCGCCACGGTGCGGGCGGAAACATGAAAGACACCCGGCACGTGCTCACCGGCAATGCGGAACATGGGAGGGATCATGAGCATCAGACCCTGGGACGCGGTGTAGGTGGTGGTGAGCGCACCGGCCTGGAGCGATCCGTGACAGGTGCCGGCTGCACCGGCCTCAGACTGCATCTCAATGACCTTTACAGGCTCACCAAACAGGTTTTTCTTTCCCTGAGACGCCCATTCATCCACCACCTCGGCCATCTGGGAAGACGGCGTAATAGGGAAAATGGCTGCTACTTCCGTAAATGCGTAGGAAGCATAGGCCGCAGCGGTATTACCGTCCATAACTGCTTTGTGTTTCATCTTTGTACCTCGTATTCTAGAGTGATTGTTTTGTTGCAAATAACAGCTTCTGCACAGCTATAATAATGGATCCTTATCTTTTTCTTGCGGATAAAACCGATTTCGTATATAATGATCCCCAGAGCAAACTTGCCACGCATTGATTTCACAAGTGCGAATGGAGGCTTTCACATGACGATCTTTGACTACATCAGTTTCTTGACCGTGGCGGAATGCAAGAGCATCACCGCCGCCGCAGACAAGCTGCATCTGACAAAATCTGCTGTGAGCCACAACCTGTCTAAAATTGAAAAGGAACTGGATGTCCCCCTCTTTTTCCGCGGGAACAACAACTGGGCGCTTACCAGCGCAGGAGAGACGCTGTTGCCCTACGCCCAAAAAGTAATGCAAGCGGATCAGCGATTCAATGAGATCGTGCGTGCGCTGACCGGTCTCTCCTCCGGCTCCGTAAAACTTGGAACATGCTCCAGCACATGCATTAACTGGATTCCCGGCATTTTGAAGTCATTCCGAGAGAAGTTTCCGGGGATCACGGTGGAAGTGACCAGCGGATTCTGCAACTCGCAGCTTCTTACGAAGCTCCGTTCCAATGAGATCGATCTGGCCATTGGCGGGTATTTGGAGGCAGCGGACTTGGAGGTCACAGAAATTTTCAAGGATGAGATGCTCTGTGTGACCAGCGTCGACTTTGAGCCCCAAAATCACACCTATGTAGTCAGCGACGACCTGAAGAAGCTTCCGAACATGATCTCTCTGGGGGACTACGGCGAGGAAGCACTGCCGGTGGCCAAGCACATGGGTATCACCGCCTGCAACACCTTTACCTCCGTGGATGATGCCAGCCTGGTGGCTTTGGCAGAGAGCGGCTTAGGATTCTGCATCATGGGGCGATTAGTGTTGAAATCTCTATCGGCGAATATCAAGGCGTTTTCCTTTAATCCGCCTCAGTACCGACACCTGTCGCTGCTGCGCAGCAACCGCACAAAAGCATCTCCCGCGACAGAGGCTCTTAGTAAGCACATTGTGGAATACGTTCAAAATTTGCCTGATTTTGAACTCCCGTTTCATGTCTCCAATTCAACAGCGTGATTTGTTTACCGTGGCTGCCACAAAGTGGCAGCCACGGTTTTGGGTTTTTAGGAATATATGCTCCTTGCGGAGTTAACTATTGAATTTATCAATATTGAAACGCCCCTCGCCCTTGGCGACGATCAGAGAGCAGACGGCATCGCCCCAGATGTTCATGGGGGTGCTGACGGCGTCAATGTAGAAGAAGCAGGCAGCGATCCAACCAACGCACTCGGTGGGCAGGCCAAAGGCATCAATGAGGATGGCAGCGATAGCAAGGCCTCCACCGGGGACACCAGCACAACCCACAGAGAAGGCGATGCCCATGACGACCATGATGAACAGGTCTCCCACATTGGGGGTCTGTCCAATGACGCCCATGCCCAAGAAGATGTACAGAGGGATCAGGATGCCCATGGAGTCCATGTTGAAGGTGACACCCAGGGGGATGCCGAAATCGGCGATTTCATCGTCCACGCCCAGATCCTTGGTGCATTTCAGGGTCATAGGCAGGGTGCCGGAGGAGCTGGTGGTGGTAAATGCGGTAATGAGAGCCGGGAACATCTTCTTGGTGAACTTAAAGGGGTTGACCTTACCGATGACAGACAGCATACCAAAGTAGCAAATAATGATCTGGGCGGCCCACGCGATGGTAAAAGCAATGAGGAAACTGCCCATTGTCTCCAGGAAGGAATTCTTCATGCTGGAGACGCCGGAAGCGGTGAGTCCGATGATGCCGATGGGTGCATAATACATGATGCCCTGGATAATCTTTAGGGTCAAGTCCATGCCGTGGTTCAGGAAGCGGGTAACGGCAGACTTAGTCTCATCGGTGTCCTTCATGGTAACAACGGCAATGCCAATAAACATGGCCAGGAACACAATTTGGACGGTGTTGCCCTCGGCGATGCAGCCCAGGAAGTTGGCAGGCAACCAGGCAATATAGTCGTCAACGGTAACGCCGACAGCTTCCACAGCCTCATAGCCAGCAATAGACGCACCCACACCGGGCTTGAATATCTCACCGCAGATAATACCTAAGATGATGGCAATGGTAGTGGTAAATAGGAACCAAAGGATAACCTTTCCGCCCCAACGACTCAGCTTTTTGGCATCACCGATGTTGGCGAAAGAGGAGCTAATGGAAAACAGCACCAGAACAGGCACCATCATCACCAGCAGACGGGTAAAGATGGTTCCGAAGGGCTTCAGCACGCTGGCAGAATCGCCCAATACAATTCCCAGTACTACACCAATGATAACGGAAACTAACAGCGTCAGTGAGAAGTGAGAATTAATCCATTGAATGATTTTCTTCATTGCGTTTCCTCCTAATCAAATATTGAAACGAATTCAGGATTACTTAGAGATTTCGGCGCGCATTTGGTCAGCTTTTGCTTTTGCAATGTCAGCATACATACCCACGTCAGTTGAGCAAGTCAGGTAGGTGAAGCCCTGCTCCAGCCAGTGACCGATGAGGTCGGGGGTCTTGACGAAAATGCCTGTGGCTACGCCCTTTTTGCGGCATGCGTCGGAGACCTTGTCCAGCAGAGCCACCACCTTGGGATGCTGCATCTGGCCAGGTACGCCCAGGGACTCGGACATATCATTGGGGCCGCAGAACACCACATCTATGCCGGGAATTTCCAGAATTTTGTCGATGTTCTCCGCCGCCCAGGCGTTTTCCACATGGACGGCCAGAAGGGTCTCATCGTTGGAGGTCTTCATGTGCTCATCAAAGGGGGTCGTGGAATAGCCGGTGGCGGCTACATAGTTGCACATGCCGCGGTTACCCAAGGGGTGATAGCGGCAGGCCTTGGCCACTTCCTCTACCTGATCCAGAGATGTGAGCTGGGGGATCTGAACGCCCTCAGCGCCGGCATCCAGGCAGCGCATGGCGTTAACGGGGTTGGTGCCGGGGACACGAACGATGGGGCTGAGACCTACAGACTTGGCTGCACGGATCATATTGGAGATGTCCTCCATGGTATGCACGCCGTGCTCCGCGTCGATGATGGCGAAGTCCCAACCGGTGAGACCCAGAATTTCCATGGAGATGCTGGACATGCGCACGAAGGTACCGATAACGGGCTCACCGTTTTTTAGTTTCTCCTTGATTGCGTTTTTTGTCACATTAGATTCACTCCTCTCGCTGTTGCCTTTGCACTTGGGCCCCGTGCTTTTGACAATAATTTATCGTTCTTTTCCGGCAGTTGCAAGCCAACATATTTTGACAAAAGTGCAAATTAATTCAACAACTCGGAATCCCAAGCTTTTTGACGAAAATAGGCAGTTTTATGTGAGCGTTTGTTTGATATTTTTGTGCATTTATAACAAATTACAATTGTGTTATACGGCGGTACAAATTATTTCAACGTCTCTGATTTTGCGCTTTCCTGCGAGAAGGTTATTCCTCTCCATACCACACCGGTCTTGCCGCTGTCTCGAAGCCATCACGGTGGGAGATGGCCACACCGTCCGTACCTGCGGCGCAATGCACCACCAGCAGGCGGCCCAGCCAGTCGCGGCCTGCGGCGATGCCGACGTGTTCATCCTCCGGATAGAACAGCAAGTCCCCCGGCTGTACCTCGTCCCACTCAATATCCACGCAGTTGGCGTGCTGTTCCATGGCTCCGCCGCCCTGCCCAATCACATACGTGCCGCCGCTGGCGTTGTAGAACGCCCAGTCCACGAATCCGGAACAGTCAAGGCCGTAGGGCTGCTCCGTGCCAGTGCTGTCGCTGCCCGCTGCTGTGACCTCCGTCAGCTCGCCCCAGCGGTCGTCCCAGCCCAGCATCAACGATTTGCCGCCCCAAAAGTAATCAACTTTCCCCACCAGCGCCAGCGCATAGGTGACAACCATGCGCCGCTCCATGGAGAGATCATCCGGCAATCGCTCCCACACCTCCATGGCTTCGCCGGTGGGCTCCATAGTGTGACTGTCCGCGAGAACACCAGCCGGTGACAGCGCCGCCGCAACCGCGATCACCGGCAAGGCCAGCAACAGGAACAGCACCACACCGCCGCCCGCTGCGGCTATGGCCTTGATACCGGCGCGGATGACCTTGCCTGCCGCCTGCGCCATCTGCTCCAGCCGCTGTCCCGCTTTTCGGGCAGCGGCTTTCGTCTGCTGGAGCATCTGCCGCTGGGCGGTGCGCTGGGTGTGCTGCTTTGCCTGCTGTTGAGCAGCGGTCATGGCAGCCGTAGGCGGTTTTTGCGCCGGTTGGCGCGGCGCTGTGGCAGTGCGTGGTGTCTCTGCTGCCGTGGTAGCCGATTTGTGCATCCTTTGCAAAAAACTGTTCACGCTGTGCCTGCATCACCGTCCGGCTGATCTCCCGCAGGCCCATCTCCGCAATATCGCTGGTGGCGATGCCCAGCGCGTTGATGGTGCTGGGGGTATCAAAGGAATAGACGCTCTCAAAATCCTCCGGCAGCAGGTACGCCATGGCAGGCAGAGAAAGGCGGGTCATCAGCATATAGGCAACGCTGCTCTCCAGCGCCCGCCGGTATGTGACCTCCACATTCAGTGCCTCCAGCTCCTCCAGCATACTGCCGCCGCGACAATCCAGCAGATCCCGCAGGTAGTCCCGCGCGTTATCTGCCACCGCGTTGCGGCTGGCGGACAGTATGGCGTCCGGCAAGGTGTCCTTTTCGGCCAGTGTGCCGAAGATGGCTTCCAACGTCTCGATGACCTGCTCCGTGTAGGCCGCTTCCATCGTCCAGATGGGAACAGGCCGTGAGACAGGTGTGGTGTGGGTATCCGTGATGTCAAAGTAGTGCTTCAGCCGCCCCTTGCCGTAGGCTTCATCAATGACAGCAATGCCGGTAGCGCCCGTATTGACCCACCGGCCAAACTGCCGATTCCACTTTTCCAGCTCCAGCACCGCCGTGGCGTCAGGCCGCTGGGCATAGATCAGGACCTGTTCATCGAACGGGCATTTATAGTTATAGCAGGCCGCCCGCAAAAAGCCCGTCCAGCTCTCATAGTCGCCGGTCAGTCTTGTCAGTGTGCGGCTATATAGTTCCGTAATGAATTGAAATTTGCTTGCCAAGGCATTGCCTCCCTTCTCAAAAATGTTGGGCGTATTGATTTCCGGCTATCGCGCTTCGCCCCGTTCTTTCAGCTTTTGCAGCCCCTTCAAGAAGCTCGGCACTTCCCGAAAGCCCACAGCATCCACATAGTAAGCCTTCCTCTCGCCGCCGCGTTTAACCACGATCACATCGCTCTCAGATAGAGAGCGCATTTGTCGGCAGAAAGGACGTGTATCCGCATTGTGTTTCCAATATAACTCCTCCAGCGTTATGTTGGGAGCCAACACCCCGGCAAAGGCTTTGCGGTAATGGGCGGCGCGCAGCTTGCCTTTGGCGTGCTCATATCGCCTGAATGCGTAGTTCACCTTGCCCACGTTGTCGATCTGGTAAATCTCATAATAGCCAGTCTCCGCAGGCAACTGCTTTGGATCAAGCGGCTCGTACACCGTGCCTGTCCGCTGTGCCGCCTCCGCAAACTCGCAAATATGATAGACATTGCTGCCGACCAACGTGTGGTAGTCATCGATATAGGTACAGGTCCGTATCACGCTGCTGCCATCCATCCGCGTCATGACGATACTGGCACCGTCCGGAATATAAAACAGCGTATTGTACTCCGGATCAATAAAGCGAATCCGGCGTTTGCTCTTATCCGGCTCCGGAAAGGCGATAACGCCCATGATATTTACCGGCTCACGGTCTGTCATCTTTCTCCACCCCGTTCCTTTTTCAGCGCAGTACGGCTTTGCTCCCGTTGTACCCGCCGCTCCTTTTGTTCCTGATACTCGCCGCTTGCCCGCTCACAAAAATCCTCGATCATGGACGCACGGCTTACGCCGTAATGGCCCCAAAAATAATTGGGCAGGCCATCTCCATCGTTCTTGCAGTTACGCTGCCAGGTAGCAAACGGTGCAGGTGCTTTCGGGTGTTCGCCCAAAACAAACTCAGAATTCCCAACACGCACCCGCGCCGTGATCTTATAGTCCGCATTGATGATCTCACCAATGACATAGCTGCCGCTTTCCAGCTCCACGGTGTAGCTGCCGTTCTGTGCCTGCTGCGCTTTCACCGGCATGGCAGGTACACCACAGACCGTATCCGGCTGCATGACAAACTGCGACTTCGCACCCAGCAGTTCCTTCGGAAGCGCCGATACCGGCAGATACATTTTCGCTTTCCCCAAGACCTCATACCGCAGCAGAAAATCGTCCACCGGATAGTAGATGCTCATAACAGGGTCTTTGATATGGCCCTTCGCCATCATCGCGTTCACATATCTGGCGTTGTCCAAATACCACTGCGGGTCTGCCCCCGGCAAGTTCCAGCCAAACATGGAACCGGCGCTCATGGCGGCCTCCTGTATGTCAGAAATACCGCGCTGCCGATTATGCTCTCGAGCGATGTTTTGATTTTCCTCCCGATTCCCTGTATCCCAGTCGGAGGCATAGTAGCCACGCTCCCCCTTCTTGAGAATGATAAGCTGTCCCGTGGAGGGTATCGTTGAAAAGCAGAAATCAGGTAATTCATTCCTTCTCATGATCGTCCTCCTCATCTCTCCTGCTCCTGCTGCCTTCTCCGGTGCCAGCCCTCCAGCAGCTTGACGATGACCTCCTCCATCTGCTTGGGGGTATAGCTGGCAGGAAAATACTTTTGCAGGCGGTCGTTCCGCAGTGTCACCTTGCGTTCCAGCGGCTTTTCCTCCCGCATGATGAGGTCGATGATGTTACTTTCCAGCTTGCCCTCCGCGCTAATCTGCTTGAGCCGCTGGGCCTGATCCACGGACGGTGATACCTCATCACGCTCCATGACGAGCTGGAGGTAGGTCTGTTCTTTCTCGGTCAGGTGGGAAATGTAGTCGGCTGCCGGTACGAATTTCAGCTTCCCGGTGTCCACTGCCTCCATCAGCGGCGGAATGAGGTTCGTCAGGCGGATGTACCTCTGAATTGCGGTCACGTTATTCTCTGCTTGCTCAGCCAAAACTTGTACAGATGTCATGCGATTTAACTTCTCTCCATTTTGGAGAGAAGTTAAATCTGTCCGCGCCCCCTGTCTTTTCATGGCATCCAGCTTCAGCTTGTACGCCTTTGCCTTCTCACTGGGTAGCAGGTTTTCACGGTTGATGTTGTAGTCCACCACCAAAATGTCCGCGTCCTCGTCGCTGTAATCCCGCACGATGACCGGACGGGTGTCCAGCCCCACCACCTTGGCGCAGTAATCGCGCCGGTGGCCGGAGATGATCTCATACCCGCCCTCGCTGCGGGGGCGGACGATCAGCGGTTCGGCAATGCCGGTGCGCTCAATGCTGTCCATCAGCCGCACCAAATCGGCGCTGGGCCGGTCTACGGAGTAGGGCTGCCGCGCATAGGGAAACACCTGCTCCGCAGGCACGATCTGCACACGTTCCTGCCGATTGGCTTCACGTTCGAGATCCGTTTTGAACAGGTCATCGTACCTGGTCAGCTCTATGCCGTTTAACTTGCGGGCCAAGCTGCAACACCTCCTTCGTCAGCGCGGCATACGCCTGTGCCGCTTTTCCGTCTGGATCATGCTCGTAAATGCTGGTTCCCGTGGCGCTGATCTCCGCCACGCGGATGGAGCGCGGTATCTCGCTGCTGAACACACGGCTTCCGTAATTCCTGCGTAGCTGCCCGCTGACTTCCTTGGCCAGCGTGGTACGGCTGTCCATCATGGTCAGCAGGATACCGTCCACCGTCAGGTGGGGATTGATCTGCCGCTTGACGCGGGCGATGGTACGCATAAGCTGCTCCAGTCCCTTGGCGGCCAAATACTGTCCCTGCACCGGAATGATAACACTGTCCGCCGCTGTCAGTGCATTGATGGTCAGCATCCCCAGCGAAGGCATACAGTCGATGATGGCGTAGTCGTAGGCCGGTGTCAGCGCGGACAGATACTGCCGCAGCACCGTTTCACGGCTCATGATGTTTACCAGCGTTACCTCCAGCCCCGACAGCTCGATGTTGGCAGGGACAAGATCGACGCCGGAAGCATGGTGCAGGATACCCTCGCTGGGTGCGATGGGTTCCTCGTTGATGGCCTTGGTCATCAGGTCGGCCAGCGTAGGGGAAAGCTCGTCCGGCTGCCGCCAGCCCAGCATTTGGGTGAGATTGCCTTGGGCGTCGGCGTCCACCAGCAGGACTTTCTTGCCCTGCTGGGCAAGGCCGACACCCAAACTGGCGGCTGTGGTTGTTTTCCCCACGCCGCCCTTCTGATTTGCCAATGCGATGGTTTTCAAAAGCACACCTCCTCATTCGTGCAACAAAAAAAGAGCCTTCCGGCTCTTGCTCTGACAGTATTCCGTTCTACCCGCTCCCGCCGCTGAGATCATGCCCCACCATCAGGGCATAGTGGTTATCCATGGTCAGCGGCGCGTTATACAGCGCGGTCAGCAGGTATTGCTTCACATGGCGCACCTCGGTGGTGTTCTCGTTGATCCGATCCAGTACATACAGCAAGTGCGCGCCGGTCAGCTTCAGCAGCCTTGAGCGCACTACCTCCGCTGGCAGTTCCTCTCCCGCCACGCGGATGGTGGGCTTTGTGGAACACATGGTATCCAGCATCAGCCCCACCAGCTCATCCAGCCGCCCGCGATCTACCTCGGTGTAACCGACGAGATAATCGTAGTCCACATTGGCCATGATCTGCTCCCTGCAACTATCTCTCCGTTCCAACTCATTCTCCTGCGTAGTCTTACTCTCTCGAGGGAAGGAAGGGAAGGACTTAGTAAAATCCGTACTTAGTTCTTCTTTACTTTGTTCTTGTATATTTAATTGCACGGGATTTTCCTGTTCAGGTTTTCCCAAGACAGGTTTTACCTGTTCTGGAAAAGCCCGTTTAGGTGCGTCACCGGCATTTTCCGCCTGAACGGGATTTTCCCGTTTAGGTGATTCCGGCTCTCTGGGCTGCTCCAGAATGGTATATTCGATGCCGCCCAACGTACCGTCCGCGTGACGCTCCCGTGCCCGCACGATGTATCCCGCGCTTTCAAGCTCCCGCACCGTAGCACAGATACTGTCCACACCGTCCTTGCAGATACGCGCCAGCCCTTTGGTGGTGTAGTCCCAGTCTTCCGGCAGCGACAGCATCAGAGACAGCAGCCCCTTGGCTTTTAGCGACAGCGACTTATCCCGCAGATGATGGTTGGACATGACGGTGTAGTTCCGCGTTTTCTCCACCCTGAATACGGCCATGGGTGCTTCCTCCTCCCTTAAAAAAATATTTTGCAAGTTAAAAGAATAACATCACTCAAATCAAAAGAAATTCCAGTTGATGAAATGAGCGATGTTTGATATAATAAATATGTTATTATGAATACTATTGTGCGTAAGTTGCACGGTATGCCAGTGGTTTATAGTAAACTAAACCTTCATTGCGACAATCAAAAGATTCAAAATATCACGAGTGTAATCACTAGATGAATCAACTGATGCCGAAAGAGTATTATCTATCTTTTGAGGATTTGTAGTCGCTTTTCAAGGTCAGAATGTCTAACTTAAAATTCTCCATCGTACTATATAGACAGTTGCACTTATGGGGGCAACTATCGCGAATCAGCAATCACTAGTAGAAAGGACAGATGGAGGATTCCTAACATGATTCAATATAGTGCACTAACGCAGTTTTTTCGAGGAGGTTTTAAAATGCAGTTATTAAGATTTCAGACCGCAGTATTTTTTAAAAAACCTGCGGAGAGGCCGGATTTATTGTCTGGTAATATGCCCTCAGAGCTTCTGACTTTATTTGATCAGATTCCTATAACAAATCCCGTTCCGCCAATTTTACAAGGAGTTCCAAATGTTCCGGATCTTCCCGTTGTTACATTGATATCGTCACGCCCTGGATATCAGGGGACAATTTCTAAAAGCCGAGCAGATTTTTTTTATAACTATACAATTAAGCGAGATTACTCGGAACTTTTATCTGAAGCTTCCAAATACTCAGAAGCATTTATAGAATATTTCTGTGCTAAGCAACAGGTAAACCGAATTGGTATTGTTTTAACTGCATTTATACCAGAAGAAAATGCAGTTAAAACAATTGCTAAAAGATATACATCACGAGATTTGCAAAATAGTGAAGAACTTGCTGTGCGTTTTAATAAACGCGAACAGAAGAACGGCATTCAACTGAATAACATCGTAAATATCCGCAGTGATAGTATCAGCTTTGAAGGAAAAGCGCCTATACAAGGTGTAATTGTTGAGTGCGATATTAATAACATTGCCACGTTAACACAACTAACACAAAACGAGTGCAAACTCATATTCTCTTACGCACTCGAGCGATATGCAGGAGAGGAAGTGAAAAAACTTATCTTATGAGTACAGGCATTTACCTACCTAACAATAAATCTTCCTCTACTCCTGATTTTCACTTCCATCAACTTTCTGCAAATTTACAAGAAAATAATCGAAATAATTCCACGGTGTCAGAGTTACCCCCAGAGTACTATAGCTATTTGATAACTGAAATTCAAAGTTTAAAAGCTTCTGTTGGTGACTTAAAAAAGGTATCTGATTCATCTAAAATTTTCTTTAACGAATCAGTTTTGCTGCAACGCGTGTGTTTGACGATCATCATACTTCTTCCGCTTGTTTTAACAGCAATTGCTGGGGTTATTGTTTTGACATTTTCTAGTGAGCCATCATTGGTAGCGTATGCAAAATGGGGTTTAGGAATATTAGGATTTTCTAGCGCTGTTGACTTATTTTTTATATTTGCAACGCACAAGATAACTAAAGAACGTATTGAGCAAATCGAACGAAGGTTGGATAAGCTCGATAGCTAATAGCGTGAAGCTACTGCTTGCCTTATTTTCTGTAGCTTATACAATAACGGTATTCTATCATAGTATACATAGTATACTCAAAGCCCGGACAAGCCATCGCTTTGGCTTTCCGGGCTTCGTTGTATTCCTGCTATGTACTACTCTGCTTGTCCACTACGCCAGCAGCAGATACGTCTGATACACAATGTCCAGATGCCGGTTATAGCTGTCTACTCTCATACTGCCGGACAGCAGTTCCCCCGCATTTGGTGGCGCAATTCTTACGGAAGATGTGCGCTGCCAATCCTCTGTTAGGTTTTCTTCAGCCTTGTATTTTTCCGCGTTCCAGCTTTCCGATTGGCATTTTGGACTACATCTTTTTGATAATATGCGCCACGAGGCGCAGGTTGTGCTCCACCAGCAGATTGCGGGCCTCCAGATCGCCGGCGGCGCACCGCTCCAGGCACTCCCGCTCCTTTTCCGGGGGCAGGGGCTTGGGGAACGAGCCGGCGGAGCCGGACAGGCGCAGGGACAGAAACAGGCTGTTGCACAGCAGCAGCAGAGCCGCAGACAGCATATACATCGCTCCTTTCACCTCACCCTATGCCCGCCGGGACTGTCCCTATACGCAAAAAGCAGGAGCCGCTGCCGCGGCTCCTGCTATTCCTCCGTATGAGGTTCCCCCTCCTCGCCGTCGCCGAAGGCGATGGCGCTCCTTCCGTACTTGCGGCGGATGGCGTCCATGGCGCCCTCCAGCTGCTCCTGCCGCCGATCCTGCCTGCGCTTCGCGCCGCCCAGCAGATCCATCTGCTCGAAGGAGTCCCCCTCCTCCGTCACATACAGCGCCGTCACTGTCAGCGCCCGCACCGGCGTGGGCGGCTTCCATATCTGGCCGGTCAGCTCCAGCGCCGTGCGGTAGATGTCCCGCATCAGGTGAGTGGGCGCGGTCAGCCGCGTCTGGCGGCTGGCCGTCCGGAACTCCGCGTCCTTCACCGCTACGCTGACGCCTCCGGCGTACAGCCCCTGCCGCCGCAGGCGGGTGGCCACGCTGTCGCACAGGGGCAGCAGCCCCGCCCGTATCTGCTCCCACTTGACCAGATTCTGCGGGAACGTGGTGCCGTTGCCCACGGACTTCACCGGCTCGGCCAGATACCGCGGACGCACGGGAGCGGCGTCCAGCCCGTTGGCGTACTCCCACAGCTGGCGCCCCATCTTGCCCAGCAGCCGCTCCGGCAGCGCCCGGTCGCAGGCCGCCAGCTGGCCGATTGTCTCCACGCCGTACTTCTTCAGCGTCTCGGTGGCGGCGCGCCCGGCAAACAGCATATCCCCCAGCGGCAGCGGCCACACGATGCTCTCCCAGCCGCTGCGGGGGATCACCGTGGTGGCATCCGGCTTTTTCAGGTCGCTGCCCAGCTTGGCAAACACCTTGTTGAACGACACGCCCACGCTGAGCGTCAGCCCCGTCTCCGCCCGCACCGTGGCGCGGATGCGATCCGCCAGCGCTCTGGCGTCGCCGCCGAACAGGTGCAGGCTGCCAGTCACGTCCAGCCAGCTCTCGTCAATGCCGAAGGGCTCCACCAGATCGGTGAACCGGTCGTATATTTCGTTGACGCGCCGGGAATATTCCCGGTACAGCTCGTGGTGGGGCGGCAGCAGCACCAGTCCCGGACACTTCTTCCGCGCCTGCCAGATCGTCTCCGCCGTTTTGACGCCCCGGCGCTTGGCCGGTTCGTTCTTGGCCAGAATGATGCCGTGGCGGGACTTGGGGTCGCCGCATACCGCCACCGGCACCTCCCACAGCGCCGGCTTGTCCAGCAGCTCCACCGACGCGAAAAAGCAGTTCAGGTCACAGTGCAGGATCACCCGATCGCCCACGGTCATCACCTCCCGCCGTCAGGTATGCCCTCTCAGTAGCCGATTTTCCGATCCACCAGGCGCAGGGGCTTTTCGCCCCGGCCGTACCGCTCCAGATCTTCGCAGAACAGCTCCACGTTCCGGTCGCGGGTGTAGCCCAGGCTCATCTGCCCGGAGATATGGGGCGTGATGAGCAGGTTCTTCGCCGTCCACGCCGGGTCGCCCGCCGGGATCGGCTCCTCCTCAAACACGTCCAGCGCGGCACCGGCCAGCCGTCCGCCGTTGAGCGCGTCGATGAGCGCCGCCTGATCGATGGCGCTGCCGCGCCCCACGTTCACCACATAGGCGCTGGCGGGCAGCAGGGCGATGCGCTCCGCCGACAGGATGCCCCTCGTCTCGCCGGTGGCGGGCAGCGCCAGCACCAGAATGTCGGTGTCGGGCAGCAGGCCGTCCAGCTCGTCGTTGGTGTGTATCTCGTCAAAGGCGGGGTCGGCGGCCTTTTTCGTCCGGCGCACGCCCCGGATGCTCTTAGCGCCCAGCGCCTTGGCGCGGCGGGCGAACTCCGTACCGATGTCGCCGGTGCCCACCACGGTGATGGTGCTGCCGATGATAGAGCGCATGGGCATCACCTCGCCCCAGCGGCCGGCGGCCTGCTCCGCGCAGTACACCGGCGCGTGGCGCAGCAGCATCAGCGCCACCATGACGATGTGCTCCGCGATGGTCACGCCGTAAGCGCCGGAGGAGTTGGACAGCATCACCGCCGGGGAGGGATACAGGCTCTCGTCCAGATAGGCGTCCACACCGGCAAAGCTGCCGCAGAACCATTTCAGATTGGTAAAGTCCTTCAGCTCGCCCGGCTTGGGCATGCCGTAGATGACCTCGTACTCGCCGCGCCTCTCCTCCGGCACCGACTGGGGCGCCGGGTAGTAATCCACGGTGAAGCCGTACCGGGCGGCGGTGCCGTCGATCTGCTGCCGGTGCTTCGGCTCGGTGAAGTTGTCATATACCGCGATCTTTCTCATTTGCAAACCTCCAAAAGTTTCTCGGCGCACCGCATCCCGTCGGCGGCGGCGGACAGGATGCCTCCGGCATAGCCCGCGCCCTCGCCGCAGGGGTAGATGCCCCGTATATTGGCCTCGTAATTGTCGTCCCGCACCAGCCGCACCGGGGAGGAGGAGCGTGTCTCCACGCCGGTCAGCAGCGCGTCCGGGTCATCGTAGCCCTTCAATTTTTTGCCCAGCACCGGCAGCGCCAGCCGCAGCGTCTCCGCGATGAACGGCGGCAGACACCGCGCCATGTCCGTATATACCACGCCGGGGCGGTAGCTGGGCGTCACCCGCCCCGCGCCCGCGGAGGGCGCGCCCCGCAGGAAGTCCTCCACCCGCTGGCAGGGCGCCCGATAGTCGCCGCCGCCCAGCGCGAAGGCCGCCTCCTCCACCTGCCGCTGGAGGGCGATGCCCGCCAGCGGGTGCGGAGAGGGGAAGTCCTCCGCGGTGACGTTCACCAGCAGCGCGCCGTTGATGTTCTCGCCGCTCCGGGCGTACTCGCTCATGCCGTTGGTGACGGTGCGTCCCGTCTCCGATGCGGCGGCCACCACCTGCCCGCCGGGGCACACGCAGAAGCTGAAGGCGCTGCGCCCGTTGGGGAGATGGCACGACAGCTTATAGGTGCTGGGCGGCAGGGCGGGATGCCCCGCCAGTGCCCGGTACTGCGCCGCGTCCACGTCCGCCTGCCGGTGCTCAATGCGCACGCCCATGGCGAAGGGCTTCTGCTCCATGGCAAGCCCCGCGCGATACAGCATCTCGAAGGTATCCCTCGCGCTGTGTCCCAGCGCCAGCACCACCTGCCGGGCGGGCAGATCGTATACCGCGCCGTCCTGCCGCACCGTCACGCCGCACACCGCGCCGTCCTTCGTGCGGAGGCTCTCCAGCCGCGCGCCGAAGCGGATGTCCGCCCCGGCCGCCGTCAGCTCCCGGCGCAGGCTGCGCAGGGCGATGTGCAGCATATCGGTGCCCACATGGGGCTTGGCGTCCGTGAGGATGCTCTCCGGCGCGCCGCAGCGCACCAGCGTCTCCATAATGAACCGGTGGCGCACGTCACGGGTGCCGGTGTTCAGCTTCCCGTCGGAAAACGCACCGGCGCCGCCCTCGCCGAACTGGACGTTGCTCTCGGTGTCCAGCGCACCGCCGCTCCAGAAGCGCTCCACGTCCGCCTGCCGCTGTTCTACCGGGCGGCCTCGCTCTAATACAATAGGCCGTGCGCCGCAGCGAGCCAGCACCAGCGCGGCGAACAGACCCGCCGGGCCCGCGCCCACCACGATGGGCGGTATCTCCGGCGCGGTCACGGCGGCGGGCAGGGCGTATGCCTCCGGCGCGTAACGGGACACGCGCTTGTCCCGGCAGCGCCGCAGCACGGTGTCCTCCCGCTTTACCTCCACCGCCGCCGTATACACCAGCGTCAGCCCCTCGCGGGCGTCGATGGCGCGGCGCAGCACGGCGCAGGACACGATGTCCTCCGCCGGCAGGCGCAGTATTCTGGCGCACTTACCCGGCAACAGCGCTTCGCTGTCGCCGGGCAGGAGCCTGATCTGATCTATCCGCAGCACTTTTGTGCCCTCCGTTCAAAAAAAGTTCACTTTTTTGCCTGAAAACTTAAAGGTAGAATTAAGAAAAGCGAGTATTCTATAAAACAGAAAGAGCGATACGGCTCCTCCGAGGCAGATGGTCCTCTTCCTGTCTGCTTCCTCCATCATACCACGCTTTCCCCCTTGCGGCAAGACGGGAACGCGATCCTTATACGAAACTGCACCACAGGAGGTAACGACCATGTATAACGACGAATTCAACAACAACGATATGTACCGCTTCACCAACCGGGATATGCCCCGCGACGATTACGCGCCCGCGCCCCGGCAGGAGAACACCCCCGCGGTCCCGGCGCAGAGATCCGGTTCCTTCCACCGCACATGGGTAAAGATCACCGCGCTGGTGCTGGCCTGCGTCGTGGCAGGCGGCGCAGCGGGCTACGGCGGCGCGGCGCTGGCCAAGGGCGGCTCCGGCAGCGGCACCGCCATCAGCGAGAGCGACCGCACCGTCACCGCCGTGGAGGTCAAGAAGGTGGACGGCAAGACCAAGATGCAGCCCGCCGAGGTCTACGCCTCCACGGTGAACTCCACCGTGTCCATCAACTGCTCCTCCCAGAGCACCAACATCTTCGGCCAGACCACCCAGTCCGCCTCCAGCGGCAGCGGCTTTATCATCAGCGAGGACGGCTATATCGTCACCAACTACCATGTGATCAACGGCGCTTCCTCCGTGAAGGTGACGCTGTATAACGGCGACACCTACGACGCCACCGTCATCGGCGGCGACAGCGACTACGATGTGGCGGTGCTGAAGATCAACGCCGCCGGGCTGACCCCCGTGACATTGGGCAACAGCGCCGACGTGAACGTGGGCGACTCCGTGCTGGCCATCGGCAATCCCCTGGGCGAGCTGACGTTCTCCATGAGCGGCGGCTATGTGTCCAGCTGCAACCGCGCCATCAACGTGGACGGCACTCCCTTCAACATGATCCAGGTGGACTGCTCCATCAACCCCGGCAACTCCGGCGGCCCCCTGATGAACCTGTACGGCGAGGTGGTGGGCATCGTGTCCGCCAAGTACTCCACCTACTCCTCCACCACGGTGGAGGGTCTGGGCTTCGCCATTCCCATTGACGATGTGAAGTCCATCATCACCGACATCATGGAGAACGGCGCCGTCACCGGCAAGGCATACATGGCCGTGACCGTGGGCACCATGAACTCCCAGATGGCCGCTCAGTACAGCATCGACATCGATCAGGGCGTGTTCGTCTACTCCGTTGTCAAGGGCGGCGCCGGCGACAAGGCCGGCCTGCGCCTGGGCGACGTGATCACCAAGATGGGCGACACCACGCTGACCAGCCGTCAGGATCTGTCCGCGGCGCTGAAGAGCTACCGCGCCGGCGACACCGCCACCCTGACCGTGTTCCGCGACGGCAGCTACATCACCACCGACATCACCTTCGACCAGCAGCCCCAGATCACCGGCACCGACACGGAGGAGGACACCCCCCAGAGCGGCGGCAATAACGGCGGCTACAACGGGCAGATCCCCGAAAACTGGCAGGATTTCTACAACTATTTCTTCGGCAACCGCGGCTGAGCCGCACCGGAGCTCTCCGCGGCGCACCTGACCACTGCGCCGCCGGCATGACCCCCATCTTCTTCTGACACACCCTCCATTCCTTTTGAAACGTCCCCGCCGATTTCTCGGCGGGGACGCAGTCTTTTCCGCGAAAAAACGCAGTCTTTTCCGCGAAAAAATCCCTCTTGTACTCCGGCGGAAACTGGTATATAATAACCTATATTATTATGTAGTATTGTGCCTATTCCGCAGAAAGGAAGTTCGCTATGATAAAAGTTCCCACCGAAAACGGCGAGATCACCATCAGCGATGCCGTGTTCACCACCATCACCGGCGCGGCTGCCACCAACTGCTTCGGCGTCAAGGGTATGGCGCAGCGCAGCATGACCGACGGTCTGGTGCATCTCCTGCGCCCGGAGTCCATGAGCAAGGGCGTGAAGGTCACTTATAACGACGACGGCACCGTGTCCATCGAGCTGCACATCGTCGTGGAAAACGGCGTCAACATCGCCACAGTCTGCCGATCCATTATGGGCGAGGTCAAGTATGTGGTCAACCTCAACACCGGCGTCACCGTCAAAGCGGTGAATGTCTGCGTGGATTCCGTCACCGTGTGACGCGCCCGGAAGGAGAACAGACATGACAGAAAAGATCAGCGGCGGCGCCTTCAAGCAGATGGTCGCCTTCGGCGCCGCCTGCATCACCGCGCAGAAACAGGCCATCAATGACCTGAACGTATTTCCGGTGCCCGACGGCGACACCGGCACCAATATGTCCCTGACCATCCAGACGGCGGTGAACGAGCTCCGCAAGGCCGAGCCCGCCACCGTGGACGAGGCCGCCAAGCTGACGGCCTCCGGCCTGCTCCGGGGTGCCCGGGGCAACTCCGGCGTCATTTTGTCCCTGCTGTTCCGCGGCATGAGCAAGGTCCTCAAGGGCCACGACACCGCCGACGGCGCCCTGCTGGCCGAGGCCATGCAGGAGGGCGTTTCCACTGCCTACGGCGCGGTGATGAAGCCCGCCGAGGGCACGGTCCTCACCGTCTCCCGCCTGGCCGCCCAGCGTGCGCTGGAGGCCGCCGGCGAGAAGAACGACGCCGAGTTCGTACTGGACGAGGCCATCAAGACCGGCTATACCACCCTGGCGGAGACCATCGAGATGAACCCCGTGCTGAAAAAGGCCGGCGTGGTGGACGCCGGCGGCAAGGGCTACCTCATCATTCTGGAGGGTATGCTCCGCGCCCTGCGGGGCGAGCCCGTGCCTGAGGTGGTCGATACTGCCGAGGAGAAGGCGGACTTCGCCGCCATCGGCGACGAGGACATTACCTTCGCCTTCGACACCGTGTTCATCGTCCGCAAGACCTCCGACAAGCCCCTGGACGGCCTGCGTGCCTATCTGAACAACATCGGCGACAGCCTGGTCATTGGCGAGGATGACGAGGCCTTCAAGGTCCACGTCCACACCGACACCCCCGGCGACGCCCTGAACGAGGCCCAGAAATACGGCACGCTGGAGCTGGCCAAGATCGAGAATATGCGTACCCAGGCCGCCGACCTGGCCGCCGGCAAGAAGGCCCAGTCCACCGACGATCTGGACGCCGTCGAGGCCGAGCTGGAGCGCGGCGAGACCGCTGTGGCCGCGCCGGAAAAGCGCTACGGCTTCCTGGCCGTCTGCGCCGGCGAGGGTCTCGAGGCCGTGTTCCGCGACCTGACCGTGGACCGCATCGTCTCCGGCGGGCAGACCATGAACCCCTCCACCGAGGCCATCCTGCAGGAGGTCAACCGCACCCCCAGCGAGATCGTGTTCATCCTGCCCAACAACAAGAACATCATCATGGCCGCCCAGCAGTGCGTGGGCCTGACGGAAAAGCAGGTCATCGTGGTGCCCACCGCCACCGTGCCCCAGGGCATCTCCGCCATGATGGCCGTGGACCCGGACAACGACGATCCCCAGGCCATCCTGGCCGCCATGACCGAGGCCGCCGCCAACGTCACCACCGCCCAGATCACCTACGCCGCCCGCAACTCCGACTTCGACGGCTTCGCCATCAACGAGGGCGACTATCTGGCCCTGTGCGACGGCAAGCTCCTGGGCACCGACCGCAGCCTGGACGTGCTGCTGGATAAGCTGGCTCACGTAGCCGCTGATAAGAACGCCGAGTTCGTCACCGTCTACTCCGGCCAGGGTGTCACCGAGGATGACGCCGCCCGCGCCGCCAAGGTGTTCGAGACGATCTGCCCCGACGCCGAGGTCGCCGCCCTTCCCGGCGGCCAGCCGGTGTACTACTACATCATCGCCATCGAATAACATACAGGGAAGCACCCGCCCGGGTGCTTCCTTTTTTCTCCCCCTGCACCCCGTCAGCCTTCCCCCCGAGGGCGCACCCCCGTAAGCCTTCCCCTTGAGGGGTCCGCAGTGTTGAATGACAGGCCGGTGGCCTGTCAGATCCGCGGACCGACCGACCCGCAGGGAGACAGGTGCCCCCGAAGGGGGCGGATGAGGTGTAGCCGCGCAGCGGCGTAAAACCCCTCCGCCCCTCCACAATATTCAACAACTCTCCGTATAATTCGTAAAAAAGAACACCCTGTGTATTCACGCAGGGTGTTCTTTTCGATGTATACGCTCAGGCCAGCGTCTCCATCTCCTTGTTGACGCTCTCCTCGCAGCTGCGCATAGCCAGGATGGTTTTTTCCATCAGTTCCTCGATGGTCCAGCCCAGGCGCTCCGCGCCGGTGTTGATCACATCCCGGGAGCAGCCGGCGGCGAACTTCTTGTCCTTGTACTTCTTCTTCAGGCTGCTGACCTCCATGTCCATCACGCTCTTGCTGGGGCGCATACGGGCGGCCGCGCCGACCAGGCCCGTCAGCTCGTCGGCGGCAAACAGCACCTTCTCCATCTCATGGGTGGGCTCCACATCGCAGCACAGGCCGTAGCCATGGGAACAGACGGCGTGGATGAACTCCTCGGAGCACCCCGCCTTCTTCAGCAGTTCCGGTGCCTTCCGGCAGTGCTGCTCCGGCCACATCTCAAAGTCGATGTCGTGCAGCAGACCCACCGTGGCCCAGAAATCCGCGTCCTCGCCATAGCCCAGCTCATTGGCGTACCAGCGCATAACGCCCTCCACCGTCAAACCGTGGAAAATGTGGAACGGCTCCTTGTTGTACGTTTTCAGCGCCGCCAGCGCCGCCTCGCGGGAAATACATTCTTTCATGGGTAAAGCCTCCTTTGTATACCAGAGACGGGCGCCGCCCGCTCCCTTGATGCTCTTCCGGAATTTGGCGCGCCCGGTGCGGCGCGCCCCTTTTCCTATTTGCCTACCATTTTAGCAGGTTATTCTCCGTTGTCAAGGCTTTTTCCAACAAGTTTGCCAGCCGTTTTCCCCGTTCCGCCGCGCGATCCGCCTCCGCCGCCAGCAGCTGCCGCAGGCAGCCGTCCTCCATGCGCGCCGCCAGATCGGCGCAGCCCCGCTGCACCACCGCCTCGCCCACATACACCCGCCGCAGGGCCGCCAGCCACGTCTCCCGTACCCCCGCCGCCGGCGCGGGCGGCTGCCGCCACCGGCCCGTATGCAGAAAATATGCCGCCAGCAGGGCCCGCACCGCCCGCTGCTCCTCCCGGGCCAGCTGTTCCAGCGCCTGCCGGCTCTGCCGGGGCGCACGGACGGCACACCGGCGGCAGCAGGCATACAACGCCGCGCCCTCGGCGATCAGCCCGCCCAGCATCGCCTCGCTGTCCGTCTCCCGCCGCGGCAGCGGACAGCAGGCCCCCGCGGGACACGGTGCCGCGTCATAGGCCGGCAGCGCCGGCCCCACCCTCTGCCACACCGCCGCCGCGGCGGCGGTATCGTATACCAACGGTGATGGCTCCATACTGAACGCCTCCTTTTCTGTCTATACTATGTGGTGCCGCGGCCCGATGTGCGCCATGGGCGGAAACATATTGCATTTCCTGCCGAAATCTGTTACACTGATATGGTTACGGAACCTGCCCACCACTTTGATGGTGTGAACAGCCACAATACAAACGTTCAGAGAAGGGAGAACCATCCCATGCTGGAATTGCAGAATATCTGCTACCGGGTGTCCACCCCCGAGGGGGAGCAGGACATCCTGAAAAACGTATCCATCACCATCCCCGACCATAAGCTGGTCGTCTTCACCGGCCCCAACGGCGGCGGCAAGACCACCCTGGCCAAGGTCATCATGGGCCTGGTGCAGCCCACCTCCGGCCGCGTGCTGTACAACGGCGAGGACGTGACGGACCTGTCCATCACCGAGCGCGCCAAGCGCGGCATCAGCTACGGCTTCCAGCAGCCGCCCCGCTTCAAGGGCATCACCGTCCATGACCTGCTGCTTCTGGCGGCGGGCGAGGACAAGCTCAGCAAGGACAAGTGCTGCGCCTATCTTACCAAGGTTGGCCTCTGCGCCAACGACTACCTGGACCGCGAGGTGGACGTGTCTCTGTCCGGCGGCGAGGTCAAGCGCATCGAGATCGCCACCATCCTGGCCCGCCGCGGCCAGCTGATGATCTTCGATGAGCCGGAGGCCGGCATCGACCTGTGGTCCTTCGCCCGGCTGACCGAGACCTTCGAGCAGATCCACCGGGAGGGCGCGGCCACCATGGTCATCATCTCCCATCAGGAGCGCATCATCAAGCTGGCCGACGAGATCGTCGTCATCGCCGGCGGCCAGATCGCACACCGCGGCACCACGGAGGAGATCTTCCCCCTGATCCTGGCCGACACGCTGGGCAGCTGTCCCGTACTGGAGAGAAAGGAGGGCGCGCAATGATCACCGATATCGACGCCGCTTTGCTGGAAAAGATCGCCGATCTGACCGGCAAGCCCGTGGGCGCCTTCAATATCCGCAAGGACTCCGGCTGCGAGGCCCGTCAGTCCACCGAGCACATTGCTATCGATCCCCGCAGCGACGGAAAGTCCGGCATTGACATCCGCATCAAGCCCGGCACCAAGGGTGAGAAATGCTACATCCCCGTCATCATCAGCCACAGCGGCCTCAGTGAGCTGGTCTATAACGACTTCTACGTGGGCGACGACTGCGACGTGGACATTATCGCCGGCTGCGGCATCCACAACTCCGGCTGTGACGAAAGCCGCCACGACGGCATCCACACCTTCCACATCGGCAAAAATTCCAAGGTCCGCTATGTGGAAAAGCACTTCGGCGAGAAAGACCCCGGCCAGACCGGCGGCAACATCATGAACCCCAAGACCGTGGTCTACCTGGGCGAGAACTCCACCATGCAGATGGAGACGATCCAGATCCGCGGCATCGACTCCACCAAGCGCGAGACGGACTTCTTCTGCGAAGCCGGCAGCGAGGTGGTGGTCACCGAGCGCCTGCTGACCCACGGCGCTCAGGAGGCCGAGAGCGATATGCGTATCGAGCTCAACGGCCACGACGCCCGCGGCCGCGTCATCTCCCGCAGCGTGGCCCAGGACCGTTCCCACCAGATCTTCCACCCGGTGATGGTGGGCAACGCCCAGTGCTTCGGTCACGTTCAGTGCGACTCCATCATCATGGGCGACGCCCGCATCGAGTCCGTCCCGGCCATCACCGCCAACTGTCCCGACGCCCAACTGATCCACGAGGCCGCCATCGGCAAGATCGCCGGCGACCAGCTGCTGAAGCTGGAGACGCTGGGCCTGACGCCGGAGGAGGCGGAGGAGACGATCCTCAAGGGCTTCCTGGCATAACACATATGGCTGCGCCGCCTTTCGTGCGAAAGGCGGCGCACTTTTTTGCGCCCGCCCTTGCGTTTCCACGCAAAAAATGGTATTATATCAAGTTGAAAAACAACTTCCCCGGCCCCCTGCGCCGGACAGAAATACAAAGGAGGCTCACCTTATGAAGCTGGGTATCGTCGGATTACCAAATGTTGGCAAAAGCACCCTGTTCAACGCCATCACCAACGCCGGGGCAGAGAGCGCCAACTACCCCTTCTGCACCATCGAGCCCAACGTGGGCGTGGTGGCCGTGCCGGACCCACGGCTGGACAAGCTGGCGGAGATGTACCAGCCGGACAAAAAGACCCCCGCCGTCATCGAGTTCGTGGACATCGCCGGTCTGGTGAAGGGCGCCAGCCAGGGCGCCGGCCTGGGCAACAAGTTCCTGGAGAACATCCGCCGCACGGACGCCATCGTCCATGTGGTCCGCTGCTTTGACGATGAGAACATTATGCATGTGGTGGCCGATGCCAGCCAGAACGTCCCCGTGGACCCCCTGGGCGACATCGAGACCATCGACCTGGAGCTGATCATGGCGGACCTGGAGATGGTCAACCGCCGGGTGGAGAAGGCCACGAAGGCCGCCAAGGGCGACAAGAAGTTCCTCCATGAGGCCGAGGTGTTCAAGGCCCTGGCGGCGCATCTGGACAGCGGTAAGTCCGCCCGCACCTTCGCGTGCGATAAGGACGACCGCGCCATCGTCGAGACGGCGGACCTGCTGAGCCTCAAGCCCATCATCTACGCCGCCAACATGGACGAGGACGGCTTCGCCCACTATGAGGACAACAAGTACTTCCAGTCCGTCCGCGATCTGGCCGCCAGGGAGGGGGCCCAGGTGCTGCCCATCTGCGCCAAGCTGGAGCAGGACATCGCCGAGCTGGATGACCCGGAGGAACGCGCCATGTTCCTGGCGGACCTGGGCATCGAGAAGTCCGGTCTGGACCGTCTCATCCAGTGCAGCTATGACCTGCTGGGTCTCATCTCCTTCCTGACCTACGGTAAGGACGAGTGCCGCGCCTGGACCATCAAAAAGGGCACCAAGGCTCCCCAGGCCGCCGGCAAGATCCACTCCGACATCGAGCGCGGCTTCATCCGGGCCG
>OLNF01000566.1_pt1 | contig 32832 bp, 38 predicted proteins | sample 1673061 | NCBI WGS metagenome assembly OLNF01 (sample SAMEA3136751, study PRJEB25190) | human gut metagenome
ATCAAGTCCTGTAAGGAATAACCGTGGTCAATCATCCATTGAAGTTGGTACTTCTCATACGCTGTCATTTACTACTTCTCCTTAATATCCGGCACGTATAACGGTTTGCCGCATGGGGCAATTTCAATACACTGACACACGTCTGACAACTCATTTATATCACTGTGGTCGCCATGCCAATCAATTTCAACGTCTCCATAATCTTCACCAACACGCTTAAAACTATACTCGTCTAAGCCACGATAAAAGTCTGTGATGAACTGCACCGAAGAAAATGCGTCATACCACTTTACCCAATTCCAATAAAAGGTAACGTATTGATCTTGGTCGATAATACTATCCGCTGCCGCTATCAATGATTGTGCATCGCTTTCATCCTCTTTTGCTTTCCTTATCAATTCCAAAGCGTCCGCTTTTTTAAGTGTTAATGAAACATCACTATAATAACCCATAATTTAATCCTCCTCCCAGTGTGTCAATGACACCAGCTCATCAAAATTCAAGTATTCCAATTCGGCAGCCGCCAAATCGCCAAGCGAATCGTATGTCCGCGTCCGAAACAGTTCGCCGCTTAAATAGCATTTCATTTCGTAATGCACGAGGTCAACGACAATCTGAATAGGGATTTCTTCGTCAGAAGTGTAGGTGTAAGCAATACTGATGTGCGCCAAATCACTGAAATCACCCTCGCAGTTATATTCTTTTAGACAAAAATCAGTGATGAGCTTCTTAGCGTGTTCGAGAATATATTTGTCTACGCCTTGATTTATCTCATTCATATACTGTTGCGCTATGTTTTGATAGCCTGCGTCCGCAATCTGATTGCACTGTACTCCAAACGTGCCACACAATGCTTCTACAATGTCGGTATTGCTCCAATCGTTTTCTCTACAATAAGTGACCGCCGCCTTTATAAACCGTGTAGTGTTGTTGTCATATCTGTCCATTGGCGCTTAATCCTCCCATTTACCGTTCCTCCTACAAACGAACTCTTGTAAACACGCCCTCCTTCTTTTGAGGGCTCCAAGTCAGTCTCCAATACTGAATACCTCGGGGTCTACTGTCTACGGTACCATTTTCTATTTTGCATTCGATTACGCCGCTCTCGTGAAACGTTATCAATTTGTCATACTCATAGTTCTCACGCACAGCATTATCATAGTTACACAATGCATAGTAAATATTGCTTGCATAATTCTCACATAATCGCCCTGCAATCTGCACCATCCGTGACATGATACTTGATATATCGTCGTTTACGCTTTTAGTTGTGTTCCCTTTGCCCGTACTGTAGGGATATATTGTATATGCCATTTATCGCTCCTCCTTAACTAATCTTATATTTTGGTATTGACCGCATCCCATCGTATCCCCACAGCACCACGTCCTCCGGGTCAACGCCCTCGGCCTCCGCTATTTCCTTGCGGGTATTGTCATAAACGTAGAAGCTATATCCCTGCACATCCTCGGCGCACTCCGGCACAGTATCTTCATCATGCACTATCCATTCCGCGCCGGTGTTGAAAAACTCCGTTTCGAGGCAGCGAACCGCTTCGTCATCGTATAGGTCTGTCGGATAGATGAAGTAAATCCAATCGCTTTGACAAGAGCCGCGCAGGGTTTTATAGTCATATTCCTTGCCCAGCATCAATGTCAGACCCATACAGATTCCCCACTGTTCATTGCGACCATAGTTTGGGTTATACATCTGAGATGCGAACTTCCACGTCTTGATCTCCTCATCAGTGTAGGAGTCTCTACCTACAGGTGGCACATAATCCAAAAGCATTTCCTGTTCGGTGCTGTATGGGCGGTCATCACCAACATCGTCCCAATCCATCTCCTCAAGCGCTTTTACCACCTGCTCGAATTCATCAAAGGTGTATCTTCCGAATAACCTGTTGCCGTACAGTGCGGCCTTGTCTATCTTGAGCTGTTCGTTATCCCACGGGCTTTCCTGCCACTCCCACGGCACTTGGCGAGCGTACACTTTACGGTTTGAACTCATGTATCTATCCTTTCTCTGCCCTTAACTACCTTTGTCGGGTATTGTGGGCAATTTTCTCGGTACTCCTTCTTGCGCTTCCTGATTTCGCTGAAGCTATCCTCATCAAGCTCATGCTCCCAACCACAGCCATAATTGACGTAGAAGCGCCATACGTCTCGTGTTTTCCTTTTGTACGCCATTGGTTTCCTCCTTCAATACACAAAGTCCGTCTCGACATAATCCCAGCCGGTGCCCCAGTGCGTCACACCCAGCACGCACAGATCAAGCATCTCGCAGTAGAAGATGATTTCGTCCGTGTGTTCCTTCAGCTGTTCTGCCGTGTCGCGGTCAATCAGATAATACTGGTAGATTTCTATTGGTTCCTCATTTTCCCAATCGTCATCCGCGTCCACCTCGTTGCCGTCGGCATCGTAGTAGCGGCACAGCTCGCCGTTCTCAATGTTGTCATACAGGTTTCCATCCACACTCGCAATCTCGTTGCAAAGCAACATCTGACTGTCTGGATAGAATATCTGGCTGTACTCACAACGCACAGTCTTGTCCCTACAAGTCGTGTACGGATCTGCCACCTTTTCAAATTTATATCTATCTTTGAGCCACTCGTTGTGTTCCAGCGCCAAGCCGGTATAAAACTCGCCGTTTTCGTTGCGATATATCTCATCCGCATAGAATTGTTTGTTAGCCATATTATATCACCTCATTTATATATCTTGACAATTTCCCAATCTGTTAACGCCGCTGTGGTATCGAGCTCCCTTATGGGCAACCTCTTAATTACAGCCTTATCGAAGTCGCATTCATAAACATAACGATAAATCTTGGTGTCAATTATCCTCTCTTTTTGTATTCGTGTTTCAAATTCCTTGGTCATCGTTTATGCCTCCTTATCTTTCCAGCTCTGCCATGCAATCCTCGCACTGTATATAGCCCATTTCTTCGGCGCATTCCTCATTGCAAAACGTTTTGCCATCCGCCGCCGTTATCATTGCTTCTTCGTCTTCGATTACCGCACCGCAGTTCGCACAAATATACTCTTCCATATTCACTTCCCCTTTCTGTTGTTACATAGCTGAGATGAGCACGAATATTATATACCATGTGACGATTAAAAAGACGATTCCTGCCGTTTGCACCGCGTACCACGCCATGCTGTACGGGCGGAGTTTATAGCGTTTCATATATCTCTCCTTATAAAAAAGACGCCATTAAGCGTCCAAGAATTCTAAGTTGTCTACACGAGCCTCTAACTCGTCCAATGTGATTTCCCCTGCCACATATTCGTCCAGCGCATCTTGAAATGGTTTATTTACGCCGTCCGTTGCCGTGAGCAGAATGGCCAAGGCTTTATCAACGCTTTGCTGGCGTTTCAGTTTGGCCTGAAATTCCTCCAGCGTTAAGTCGGGTTCTTCCGCTACCTCGCTCAGTCCCTCCCAGTCATCGGGATTTCCCAGTCGCCGCAGATAGTCATGTCCGCCGTCCACGCCAACCGCGCCGCACTTACACATTTTGAAGTCGTGGACGTGTTTGCTTTCGATAATGTCCCCGCACTTCTTACACCTAATCTTATTGGTTATGATTTTCTGCATGGTTTTCCTCCTACGCCACGGCACAGCCCCGCAAGGCCGCAAACAGCTCATCCAGTTGCCGCCACAGCCTTTCCCAGTCGGCCACGGCAAGCGGGTTACGTGTTCCGCCCGGCACGTCCGCCCAGTCTTGCGCAAACGTTTCGATTTCCTTGCGCGTATCTGCCACGCGCTGCATGATTTCCCATTTAGACATTGTTGTTTCCTCCTAATTTGCGAATCTTGCACCAAAGAACCAATATGTTTCCTTGGGTTTTACGTTTACGAGCATAAAAATAAGGCCACGCACGCGGCACGGCCTTTAGGTTTTAGGTTTGGTTAGGTGTTTATGATTTTGCAAATGCTTTCGTACTTGCGTTTAATAGCTTGCAACTCTTTCAATTCCTCTTTGGTGCATATGGGTTCGGGTTTTACTACGTTTACGTTTGCCCCTGCAATTTCAATTTCCCCATGGACAATTTTCTTGCAGAATTGGCTTACGTTTGCACAGCCGAATTGAGTATAAAGTTCCTCCAAGGCCGCGCCTTCTTTGACGGTTAATGAAGCCATTCGTTGCCATTTATATTTTCCAACATCAGGCCACTTTTTCTCCATATATCAATATCCCCTTTACGTTTTCGTTGGGGATATTATATAGCAACCCTAAAGGCATAGGCAAGCCCGAAGTTTTTACGCGGCTTTTGCGTTTTCCTTTTTGGCCGCACGCTTTGCTGCTTGCCTTGCCTTGCGTTCTTCCCGTATTTCCTCCACGGTTTTAATCTGCGACTTGTTAAACATATCGCATATGGTGCGCTCAAACTGTTTGCGGAAAGTGTTTTCGCTCATCGGCAACCACGCATAACGCGGCTCATCTTTCGTGCCTACATTCCTATACGTGCCGCTTACACTTGCAAAGGCCATTATATCAAAGTTGGCCGCTTTATAGTCAGCACAGAACATATCCAGATAGGATTGAAACGCCATATAGAACGCCGTTTCTGCCTGCTCAATGTTTACGTTGCTTTCGCGTGCTGCCTTTACACGATGAGCCACGGCGCACTGCACTTTATAGATAACGCTCTTATAATATGCGAACGCTTCCGCATTAGAAAATGCGTCAACCTTTAATGCGTTCTTGCTTGCGCTTGCGTTGCCTATTGCGCCCCGCAGTTTTGCAAAGTCGGTTGCGGTTAGGTGCATGGTGTTACCGTTGTGCATAGTGTACTCAAAGTTAGTCATAGTTATATACCTCTCTTGTATGTATTATTGTTCTGCCTATGGGCATAGCATAATGGCCGCATTGTTGCCGCTATGCTGCGCCCGTGAGCGTGTCTATATCTCCGTTATGTACTTCCTTGCGCTGCGTTCGCCCCATGACAAGGCTTTCAGCCCAGTATCGCCGGGCAAGCTGTGCTTACTTCCGCGGACATGTCAACGCGGCTTTTCCGGCATATCACCATAACCAATAGACTATATGTGTACGCTTGTATTCCATGTGTTGATATGGTAGAATAACAGCGTAAACGCTTGTAAAGTTTCGCGTCTTACGTGGGTATATAGGGAACGCCGCTAAGCTGTTCAGCGCACGCCGTTAGGCTATGCTGCCTATATACATTAGGGGACATTAGCGTTTATGTTGGGCGTGTAGCACGGTTGCCGCCGCGCTGTGCGCCCTTTTTGTATCACCTGCCTTTACTGTGTTGGGGCTGTGGGTTCGGGCTGCTTGCCGTCCCTCAACCTTGTGAGCATAGTATAACGCTGGTTAACCAGTTTGTCCAATATCGCGTAGTTATGGCAAACCAGTTATTCCCGCCATAGCCATAAGCGTACGTTATAACAGCGTGAGGAATGGCCGCTTTTTAAGGAATGGCTAATAGAATATTAAGATATGACTAATAGAATTATTGTAAAACGATAATAATATGTGGATAATGTGGATAAGTGTGTGGATAAAGTGTGGATGATTATCGTTAAACGATAATTTTAACTAATGGCTATTAGTTTAATCCTGCCATTACCTCCCGATCCTGCTTAATATCCGCCCATCGTAGAAAATGGCGGATTTTTTTACAGATATATAGGGGGGTATTTTCAACCGTTTTAGCCCATATTTCGGGTATTTTTCGGTGTAGTACATCCGCCCACACCTCACCGGCCGATTCTCACCATCTCCGTTTATAAAATTCACATACCCCAAACCTGAACTCAACGCCATTCCCACCCTACAACAAAAATCCCCTAATCATCTATGATTTTTACATATAATCCATGGTTATATCGAATGGTCTTGCCGAGAGCACCGAAGTCTTATATAGCCTCGCGGCGCTTGCTACTCGCGAATTAGCAGCGGAGTAGGGTCTGTAGCGTAAGCAATAGGCCTATTACGTTTTTACAGATACATTTACATTCACATTTATTGTGTTATAATCATCCTACCCTGCTTGTCTGTCGGTCAGCCAGAGTTGATTTGTCTTTTACCTTTTTGGCTGCGCTCAGTCGCCGCGAGGCTTAACTCGGAAGCAAGCTTCCTCGTACAAATACATATTGACAGATAACTGGTGCTTATGGTATTATAGCCAATACATAATTCCCAATTAGGCGCAACCGAATAGCGTTATGCCCTCGTGGTTTGCGGAGCAACCATACCTGCAGCTGTCCTGATATATTAGGAGAAGAGTCAAAAAAGCCCTGAAATTAAGCCTATTTTAAAAATTCTGTCACCAAAGTGGTGACAAAAATATTTTTGTATGTACAAAGGAGGATTTAATGAAAGTAAAAGTGTGTGATGCAATTATGGGGAGCGGCAAGACTCAGGCCGCCATTGTCAAGATGGACAGATGCGTTGACAGGCGCTATATGTTTATCACTCCCTACCTTAACGAATGTGAACGTGTGTGCGCGGCATGTGAGAAGCGCGGGTTCCAGCAACCGCAGACAGCTGAGGGCAGTAAGCTGGAGTCGCTGCACAGTCTGCTGAAATCCGGCATCAACATAGCAAGTACGCACGCCCTGTTCTATTATTATTCAAAAGAGACTCGAGAGTTAATCAGGCAATGGCATTATCACCTCATATTGGACGAGGTTGTAGATACGGTGAAATTGCTTGATATCAATAAGAATGATGTGAAATCACTGTTAGCTTCGGATTTTATTGAGATTGATCCCGAGACTACGCAGGTTACTTGGAAAGACAAACGTTATAATGGCCAATGGGACGAGCTTCGGCAGCAAATAGAGCGAGGCTATGTGACATACAGCCAAGACAAGCTCCTCTTGTGGATGATGCCTATCGAGGTATTTGAGGCTTTTGAGTCGGTGACTATTTTAACGTATATGTTTGAGGGGCAGTATCTGTACTGTTATTGTCAGCTTAACGATATAGACATTGACTACATAGGTGTGCGGCACGTCGATGGGTTAAATTATGAATTTACTGATAAAAGAGTTGCGACGCGTATAACGCTGCCCACCATTCATTTATATAGCGGGCATAAGTTGAATGCAATCGGCGATGACAGACTTGCCTTATCACATAGTTGGTTCAGTAAGTCCGATCCTAAGCTTATAAGGAAGTTAGCAAACAACACCGTCAACTTCTTCAGGCACAAATGTGATGCGCCTGCCAACTATCGTTTCTGGTCGGCTCCGTCTACTTTTAAAGATGCCCTGCGGAGGAAAAGCTTCCAAAGTCCACAATCCTTTGTGCCGCACAATGCTCGCGCCGTCAATACCTACCGTCACTGTTGCTCTCTGGCCTACCTCATAAATATCTTTCCAAATCCCAAGATAGTATCTTACTTTAAGTCTTACGGTATTCAGTTTAATAATGATGCTCTTGCCACCTCAACTATGGTTCAATGGCTATGGCGCAGCAGGTTGCGCTGCGGACAGGAGATATGGCTGTATCTGCCAAGCAGCCGTATGCGTAAGCTGCTGTATAAGTGGGTTAAAGATGTGACCGGGAATGTGGAGTGTATTGAAGAATGGGAATAAAAAAGCTGTCCGGCATTAACTGAACAGCTTTTATGCTAACAAATATGGTTTTTCTTTGTGTTAATCTATTATATCATACATCTTCATCAGCTCGATACGCTCCTTCGCGAGTTTAATTGACCCAGCAGCACTGTTATCCATGCTTGTCCGCTTCTCACCCGCGTAGTGTACAATGCGCTGTATCCATGCGACCGGCAGTAAATACGGATGCTTTTTCAAGTATTGGTACCTTCGTTCAAAGTATTCCTTTTTGGGAAAGATCGAACTCAGTACACTGCTCTTCTTTCCTACTCGGCTGGCCTTGACGGCATTCAGCGTAACAGTAGATGAATGCAGGCGTGTATAGTCATTTGAGCCGTAGACTCCGCCGCAGAGTGTATCATGCAGCAGAGGTTCCACATCGATGGAAGCTTCCCGCGGCGCGGGCAAATCAAATTTGATACCAAGATAGCCGCGTGCAATTTTGAATGCTGCTGTCGCAAATGTTGCCGCGTGGACGCTGGCACACTGGTCGTACAGCCTCTGCCAGTCTATTTGCTCGTGATATGCCTGCGCCCACAGGCCGATATCACAGAACTGCCGCAAGCCAATGCCACAGCTTACAAAATGCTTATAGGCGTGCAATATCAAATAAAGCAAATGCTCGTGTGGCGGCATGGCCAAGAATCCAGCCATCTCTATAGGCTGAATGTCCGCAAAAAAATGATTTAGTTCATCATGAGCATCTTCAGATGAGTCGAACAAGTGACGATGCAGCTCAATATAAAGCGGACTACCTTCCTTCAGGTAAGAAACCTCATCCGCCGTGGGCAACTCGTCTGCCGGGGTATCAGTGGTCAGCTCTTCCGCAAGCAATTGTTCATGGCAATCTAAGAACTCGCTATCCTGCACATATATATCATCATCCGCGCTGATGCGGTGATCTTTCAGCGGATACAAGCGACTGCATAGCGCGCCCTTCACCAAGACCGGATGTAATCCTGCCACGCGAAGTCTTTTGTATAAATCTGCAAATTCAGCCGACCGGACGACTTGGTTCAATACCTGACTTATGACCTGCTTCTTAACAGCGGCAAACAGGGCGGCATTCTCCCTGGCAGCATCAGTCTGTCTAACCGCTTCGAATATTATAGGCAGCAGCTTCTGTTGGTTGGCCAGGGTGAATATGGCAGGCCAATCCACCTTTTCGGTGGGCAAATCCCTGCCGGAAATGGCCGTTTTGGTGATATGTAGAAATTGTGTTTCAGTTTTTGTTAGAGTCATGTTTTATAGTCTTTTCTTTGTACTTTTCAATGCCGTGTGCAATAAGTAGCGAAGTTGATCCAATAAACACGCCAAGCGTATTGCAGATTACATCGTCTGTCTCTGCCACGCCCAATGCAAAGCGATACTGTGTATATTCAATGCCCGCACTGAGCAGTAAGCCTATTGTCACCGTAAGGCCTATCCTCCGCCATCTCCCCCAGCTTTGCGGCAATGCGTTGGATAGCGTCAAGCCAAGTGGGAAAAAGAGAAAGATGTTCATCAGGAGCTCGCGGTAGGCTTCGCTTTGCGTTCTTGCAACCGTTAGCGATGCAAATGGTTTCAAAATAAGAGTACGCTCTCCGGTCGTACGACCCATTATGGTTATGCAAAGTATCGCCATCACCATACCGCAAGCCAGTAGTGCATTAGCAATGTTCCATCTTTTACCATAAAGCTTCGTCCGTGCATATCCCCATATAGCAATGGCTATTGCCATTATAATGATTACTCTGCTAAGAGGTTGTGTGTATATGAAGTGAAGCATTATTAATCAGCCTGCGGCTTGTGCATAAGTTTACACCATGCTTTATGCAGATAAGGCATCAACAACGCCTTTGCATAGCGATATGTCTCTATGTCGCATAAGCTTGCCACTACAAAGAATGTAGGTATTACAACAACACAGCTTATAGCCGCCCACAGAATTATTCGTGGATATGTGTCAAGGACCACATGCGCAAATGCAACCTTAGATATAAGCGTAAACGCTATAAACATTCCAAGGTTCACCAGCCAGCGTCTGTATGTTTTCCATGGGCTGCGGTTGAGAATTTTCTTGTTGGCGTAGATGATCATCGCGTTAGCTCTGAATAGCAAAGCTGCTATCGTGCCGGCAATCACTCCATATAGCCCAAACACTATGACCCCTATGATTGATACAACTATATTAATCATCATTTCAATTATCGCATGGCTTTGTGTTTCGCTAAAATGCCCTGCTACATGTATTGTTTTGGCTGACGAGAGTCTGCTGTTTTCCAATAACGCTATAGCAGCGAACATAATTGGAAGAGTTCTATCAATATAACTTATATCGTTTACGCCTTGCGTATATAGTTTTAGAAATGGCGTGATAAATGATTTAGCTACAAGCACAAGGCAAAATGATATCGTTATATAAATCAGCTCAAAGGCATCTTGTTTTTTTTCATATATGCCCTTATCTACATATAATTGCTGTCCAAGAGCAAATGTTACACTATTCCCTATATTCGATAATAGTGTTCCAATCATTCCAAATAGCATAGCATACATTGAATAAACGCTAACTGTACTTAATCCGCAAAATATAGATAAGAGCACAGTATCTGTGTTGTTGAAAACCAGACCTGACATTTGATGCTTAAGAACAGCTTTACTCTGTGATATTTTATCATAGGCGGGCTTTACATTTAGATTTAGCCATTTATAGTTTTTCTTAATATATAATGATATATATATCATCTGTGCAAGACTGATTAATAAATATAGCAATTGCACCGCGACAACGCCAAATCCGAGCAACAGTAAAACTATTTTACCTATGCTCGTAAAAATCCCGGTAATCGTTGTCAGATTAGTGACTATATAGTTTTTCCCTTCTGCCTGAAGGAGTATTTTGTATTTGCCCTGTAACGAATAATTTATTACTCCAGGTAGTCCGCTGATTATAATTACTGCTATTATGATTAACTTATCAATCGTGGACTCTACAACAAGAGGAAAAACAAACGCCAGTACAACTACAGCAATAAAATATAATATGCCTGTACGCCTATAATATGCCTGAGTTGCTGACATTATAGCATTTATATCGTTTTGATTTCCTTTGGCAATGGGACCATATAATGCCTGTATAGACGCTAATCCAACTCCTGCCTCTAATAGACTTGCATAACCAAGTGCCTGAGTTATCGAGCTAAGAAGGCCGTTAACTTCCGAGCCCAAACTTACAAGAACCAGTCTCGGAATGACAATGCCAAGTACAATGGTAATAAGTTGGCCAAGAACACTAGTTAATAAATTATAGAATCCTTTTCTTATATTTGAGGTATTCATTAACTTTAAACCACTTTTCTTATGCCTGGAATTTTTGATAGCCCATATGATATAGCAATAGATACTCCATATACTCCAATCGAAGATATAATTGGCGTTATTATATCTCCGCAGCAGTTTGGTTCTATGGCAATTATCTTATACAAGAACGTTACCAGAAGCACATGCACAAGATAAACGCCGAACGACGTTTTGCTTAGCGCTGTAGTTATCTTTGCGCTATTCTCATTTAGTTTTATATTCTGCGCAGCCGTAAATAGGCCAGCTGAGATCATACACGAGAACACCCCAAGCGGTATTTCCAAAGAAGCTGTATTGCGCCCTACTTTCATAGCAAGAACAAGCTTTCCGCCAACAATTGCAATCACCGACATAATCGATAACATATAGCTGCCAAACTTCATTTTGCCAGTCAGCGGATATGCATCTAAATAGTATCCAAGCAGAAAATATCCGGCATATCCAGATACTATATAAGCCTGATAAGGCAATAAGGAAACTATTCCAAATATATCCTCTGCAATCATGTTCATGTGCCCTATGCCGATTGAAACCACAAACCATACGGCTAAGGCATACTCAATTTGCCTTTTTGTAGCATTACAGGTTATTAGACGAAATATAGGAACAGCTATATAGAGCATTAATATGTCATAAAGAAACCATAAATGGTAACCTGTATTGCCAGTTATAATGCCATATAGCGCTATTAAAATGCTTTTAACGCTAAGAGTGCCGTATAAGTATTGGTCTAGTATGGAGTAGATACATCCCCATATAATTATGCATATAACAATATGTGGAATTATCTTTGTAAAGAGCTTTTTAGTAGTTACTTCTCTCTTCGGATCTAAGAACAATGCTCCGCTTATCATAAAAAAGACGGGTACAGCCCAACGCATTATGCTGTTTAAAAGAGCATTTGCCATGTATGTTTGTGAACTAACTTCGGTGGTATTCATCGCAGCACTTGTAACATGAATAACCACTACAGCAAACGATGAAATCACTCTAAGCAAATCAAAATAGTTTTTTCTTTGATTTAATGTACTCATCATTCCCTCGCCAACCTATAAAACTTCTCTATTTCTTCTATATTCCCTTTTTTCTCCCGCATCTGATAATCCTTTATGTGCGCATACAGGTCTGCATCATTCATCAGCCGTTCTATGCCGCCAGCTACGGCTGGCGCATTCATGTCGACCACGAGCCCATTCTCTCCGTCTATCATTTGATCGTATACAACATCGAATGCCGTTGTTACGCAAGGAACGTTCAGCATGCGCGCTTCTGCAAGCGTTAAACAGTAGCCTTCAAACTTAGATGTTTGAACATATATGTCTGCTGCTTTCATATAAGGATATGGATTTGCTTTCGCGCCAAGCAACGTGAAGCAATCGCCAATGCCATAGCGCACAATATCAGCTTCAATGCTTGCCCTATCGCCATCGCCCACGATATACCAATGAAACTCTCCACCTCGTTCTTTCAATATCATTGCCGCCTCTGCAGCAATATCATAACCCTTTTGCGGAACGAGGCGCCCCACTGTAACAAGTGTTGTACCATGTTTCGTCAGTTCTATCTTCTCCTGCGCCATTTTCTCAATAAGCGCCGCATTTTGTATATCAAAAATAGTCGAGCATCTACCTGCATATTCAGGAAATACCTGAATAAACATTTTTCTCAGCTTATCCGAGACGCATACTATTCCGTTGTATTCAGCGTATATTTCTTTATCAAAGTCCCTGTTATGACCAACGTTTTTATAATCTGCATTCACCCATGCATATTTTTTCGCAGCAGCCACCTTTTCTGCCACAAAATGGGTCGGATTTCCCTGCCCCCACGCTATGGCAGCATCATATTGTTCCGGCAGTTTGTCAAACGCTTTGCCGGAGTGTTTCCAATATGCCTGCGCATCATGAAGTGGATAGCCATCCTTTGCATTTTTACGCAGGAACAAACTTGTGCGTATTCTGGCGCATATACGTTTGAAATCACACGAGAATATTTGCTCTATCGTGCTTTTTGAGCAGAATTTAGTATAATCAAGATCTTCGCGTATTTTTACTTCTGCCGGAATCAGGCTTTCAAACATGCCGCCACGTCTAAACATTTGCAGCGTTACATCATACCTGTCATAATCTAATAATGATAGCAATGACAGCAAGCTTTTCTCTGCCCCGCCGCACCCCATTGAATTTATAACAAACAGTATCTTTTTCTTCATCTTCCCCCGCCATTCAAAACTTTATCAATATACGCCTTTGAATGCATGATTTCATCAGACAGCAGGCGTTCAACTTCGTTCCAATCGGCATTACAAGGGATATCTTTTTCATTATTTATCATATGGTCGGACAGCCCCAGCATAGCCGTAAAATCGCGCATACGTGTATTTATCTTCTCTGTGCGCTCTACAACAGCAAATTCTTTTTCGAATATTACAGAGAATGCCGTCGCGTGGAACGAGTTTGATAGGACGTATGATGCCCCTTGTATCAAGCCTAAAAACTCCTCTGGGCCGCATAATGTGAAGCAACGCTCCGCATATGGCAAATCAAATACCGAATATATCTTCAAGCCATGCTCTGAAGCCACTTTTTCCGCAATTGCTTTAACGGCGTAGCTATTATCAAAATCATATACCAGAAGGTATGGCTTATCTATATGTGCAGGAGATTTTGCTATGGAACGCCAATGCGCGCTATCTAACAGAAAGACGGGATCGAGCACGGTTTCAGCATTATGTATCCCCATAGAATCAAGTACTGCAAGCCCTGACTTTTCGCGCACGGCAATATAGTCAATTTTAGCCAAATACTTGGCTGTAACATCACGCAGCTCTTGAGGAAACTCATCTACTGCAAAACTGGCCGCGTATGAGGCTCGAATACCTTGCTGTACAAAGTCCAGATAGAAGGCCGGATCTTTCCCGTTTGGGAACAAAGGATTCCATATTTGGTCGCTGCCGGCTAAGAAAACATCCGCCTCAGGAGGATTAGCCTTTAGTTCTTCATTGGAGGCATATCGTCTGGTCAGTTCAAGGTGCTTGGACGTAAAGCCGTCAAAAGCCCTTTTCCTCGGCAGTATACGCAGCCGTCCCGGAAACTTAGCCAAGAGATACGCCTCACGGACAAACGGCTTATCGTATTTGGGATTACCAATGATATCCAGCCGGAAGTGCTTTGACAGGTAATCCGGCTTATAGTCGATGATTTTCACATCGTGCCCCAGCGACTTCAAATAGGTTTGCAGGGCATAAGCCTGCAAGGATGCCCCAACGTTATAAACATCGTGACATGTGATAGTGCAAATTTTCATGACTTGACCTTTTTCGTAATCCTCCGCCATAATCGACCAAATTTTGCTTTAATCTGCTTATGCTTCGGCAGCCAACTCATGGAATACCAGTGGATCGAGTAGGTATTCTCCGTTTTTGTCAGCTTGCCCGTCACGCTGTCCAGCGGGTTGAAGTAATCCGCCGGATAGACGTGAATCCCGGCAACCATCTGTTCCCGCCCGCTGCGCACAAGGCCAAAGCGCTCCATCACATCCGTATTGAGATGCGGACAGCCCACGGGCATGACGATGCCATCTGCACAGGCAAAGTGCAGCTTTTTATATTCCTCGATCATTGCCTGAATCACCGGATGGTGAGCCTCGGCAGCGATTGTCAGGCCGGAGGCAACATACTGATCGTTCTCAAATCCAATGAATCCATCGTCATCCAGCAGCAGTGAAATGTCCCGCAGCACCTCCACGTCGGTATCGAAATACACGCCGCCATACTGCTCCAGCACGACAAGGCGCATGACATCGGACACGAAGGCGTACTTCTTCGCGGCATACGCCTCCGCCATGAAGGGCATGGCGAGATAATCGCAGTTATCCTCGTTCCACTCGCGAATCTCAAAATCCGGGCAGAACTTCTTCCAGCTGGCGATGCACCTCTTGGCAAGCTCCGGCTTTTCGCCGCGGCCAAACCAGCAGTAGTGGATGATTTTGGGGATCACTTCTTTACCTCACAAGATTTAATATCGGCTTGCTTATCAGCTTGATAATATATGATGACGCAAGCGACAGTAGCAATAACAAGCAGAATATAGGCAGCGGATATTTGACCACAAACACAAATTCGTCAAACAGTACCGTGTAAAAGAACATGTGCGTAAGCCAGATATTTGTAGAATGCTCGCCCATATAGCACAGGACATTAATAAGCAAACGCGGCAATGGGCATATGCATAGAATCACTATTGTTGCCGTTGCTGTAAATACTGCCACAAATAATGTTTGCACTATACTGTGCATTATTATCATACAAGCAAGTAATATTGTTCCTAATATATATATATATATATATCGCATTAATTTCAGTTATTTTTGTTCGTAGCACTTGGATGATATTATTTTTACAGAACAACATGCCGACTGCATATGTAAAGTACGATGTTCCAAGCAATCCTATGTGGTTAATCACCCATGACAGCACGGCCGAGTCGCACGCTCCCCAACCCCAGAAACGTATTCCATAGCCCAGCGTATAAAAAGCAAAAGTTAAACTAAGAACAAGCCATGCAGGACAGCGCCATACAAACTTATTTGACAACGGCTGCAAAGCAACGAGCAATATATAAATATTCGCATACCACCATGCTCCATTATAGCTGTTTCGGATAGTTAAGCAGTTTAGCAGAAATTCTGTAATACTTCCCGGGATGGTTTGATTGCCGGTTATAAGTCCAACCACGGCAAACAGCACCGCAATCACCCAATAGACTATCATAAAACGCAAAAGTGACCTCCAACGCTGCTTCATATCCGACTGTGTGGAATGCAGACAATGTGCATAGCCGCTTACAAAACAGTACATTGGCACGCATATATCACCAAACAGGCCAAAGAAATAAATCAGCGGAGTATCCTTCACCCACAGCAACGCTGTATACGGCAAATTCTCCTTACGGCAGAACATATGCAGCATTAGCATAGATAGTATTGCTACGCCTTTAAGCATTTTTGAATCTTGTTTGGTAATATCCATAGTTTTACTCCATCAATGCGTAAATCTTCTCTACCTCTGCGCTGTTCGTATAGTCTCGCTTTTGGCAGTTGTCCGAAAGCTGCTGCATTCGCGCAGGATCGCGCAGCAGCGCGGCAATGCCGGCGGCACAGCCCGCGTTGTCCATGGGAACGATCACGCCATCCACGCAGTCCTCAAGCTGACTGCCGGAAGTCGCATAGTTGGTGATAACGACCGGCTTTCCCAGTAGTTGTGCCTCCCTCACGGTGACAGCCTTGCCCTCATAACGGGATGGCTGCACATATAAGTCGCAAGCTCGCATATACGGATATGGGTTATCTTTTTTACCCAGTATAATCACCCGCTCCTTCATACCTGCTTCCTCTATCTTATGACGTATTAGTGGCTCATCACCGCCATAGCCAATGAGATACCAAATCACGTCAAGGCCGTCCGCCACCAGACGGCGGCAAATGTCAGGCACGTTGTCAAAGTTTTTCGCCTCGCAGAAGCGACCAACGGAGAGCAGGGATATTCCGTCACCCGCAGGCATATCGGTCTGAGGCATTGCCGCCTGCTTACACGTCAGTTCCCGGGGCAGGATATTCTCCACCGTTCGTACCTTCTGCGCCAGCTCCGGGAAGACGCTCTGAAAGCTCTCGGACGCCCGCTCGGACACACCGCAGATGGCATCATTGCCCTCCCACATGGCAAGCTCCGCCGAGCGGTCGAAGGTCAGCGCCGTGTAGTCCGTGTGGATCCACGCCGCGTATTTCTTCGCCCTCACCCGCTCCCGCGCAAAATAATGCGGCGTCAGAAAGCTGATGACAAGATCATAGGTCTTGCCGGAGATTGGCGGCATGGACCGCAGCGTATACTTATGGCTGTAGGTCAGCGCGGTGACGGACGGCTTCTCGCTGGGATGCTTCCGGTCGAAGCGTCTCGCGGCAAGCTTGCCACTCAGCCGCCCGCACAGCACGCCCAGTTGTCCGCTCTTGACGAGCGACGCCATCGGCACGGCTAGCGACGCATATTGCGGAATCTCCGGCAGAAGGTTCGGCTTGGGATTCAGATAGGGCATGAGCTCGCCGCAGTGCCGCATCAGGAAAAGGTCAACGTCATAGCGGTCATAGTCGATAGAGTCCAACAAGCCCAACAGGCTACGTTCCACGCCGCCAAGTTCCATGGCCTGTGAGAAGATGATAATGGATGGTTTCACAATATTATACCTCAGAATTATCTAACTAAATAGAATGATGACATATAGCCATATTTATTATAGGCATAAATCTGATAAACAAAAAACGCTGTATATAATAGTAGCGTAATTACCTTTACTACCTTGAAACTTCTAGATGTAAAGCAGCCTTTTAGTGTTGTTGGAAGTAAAAGGATAGTAGCATATCCCACATACATTGATAGTCTAGCATAATATAGCATATGCAGTCCCATAGCCGTAAATCCAAAGCTGACAAATTGCATGTTTACCAGCACATCCGTCAATCTTGATGTTGTTCTGTTATTTTTATGCTGAATTCGGCAATACAGCAGAGAAACAGCAACCGGCACAGCTGCTACAGCCAACCTTACAATGCCCATTCTCTCTTGGTTATCAACGTATTCCTCATAAGTGCTATCTTCGAGTATCCATGATAGTACGCTGTCGAATGCGTTTGGGAATAAGAACATAGCTACAATCATTATACCGAATAGAAGAATGCCAATATTATTTCGTTTACCCGAAATGATGAAATATAGTGGAATGCACACTAGTGCGGATGTATGTAAAGTAGATACAAGTAAAACGAGTAAAATATACGGCAACGTTTTACGTTCAATCACCCAATCGAATGCCAAGAATAATATCGCCGCCGCCATGCATTGACGGATACCATTCATAGTGCCCATAAATGATAATAAGAAATAAATGGCAAGCGAAAAAACAGTATCGCTCGAATATTTGGATATTTGCCATATTTCAATTGATAAAATAATCAGCGATGTTATAAAAACAAAAAACTGTGAATCTGGCCATATCCTTTTTAAGAATATCATAAAAAGTTTAAATCCAGTTTCAAGCTCCATTTCATCCGTAAGCGCAAAAGAATAATTTGTCTCAATGCTATCATACAGCTGACGGTATGTTACTGTATCAACGAATCCTTTTCTAAATCCTGATACATACACAAGCAATGCCCAGAATAAGATTATTAAAACATATGAATAATGGTATTTTCGATTTGTTTGCTCTATTGGTATACTCAATTGGCGCTTTGTTAACTCCATCAACAATAGAATACCCATAACAATCAACGATAGTATCTTTATTAATTGCACGTCTTTATTTTATCCCCTATTCCAAAGTCTCCGTTGATGTAATGTTTTGTATATACTACTTGGCAGCATTCCAACCAATATAGGCCTAACCGTATACAAATACGCTTTAGCTGAGAGACCTAAGTACTTTGCTGCTTTCAATCGAACATGGAATTCATTTATACGATACTTGAACTTTCTGCGCGCAAATGCATTGCGATCATCACGCATAGCATAAAGCGGTTCCATTATGTTTTGACCACGGAAGCCTGCGGCATACATCTTTATCCATAAATCGTAATCCTCTACCCGCAGGTATCTTTTATCTTCTGTATAGCCTCCAACAGATAAATAAGCTTCTCGTCTGACCATACATGGTGCATGGCAAAACGGAGTTCCAGCAATGAAATCATTCTTTTGCGGGAATTCTATTGGACGACTTTGCCCCCACGTTCCACCTTCATCAAAATATGTCATTGCTGTACTTACAATAGCAATTTCTGAGTTGGAGTCCAGAATAGCCACTTCCTTTTCAAAACGCGTTGGCATCGACATATCATCGCCATCCTGACGTGCTATATAATCCCCATCAGCAAATTCAAGGCAACGGTTAAGTGTATGGTTAAGCCCCATATTTCGCTTGTTTCTTATAAGCTTAACCTTATTGGGATATTTAGCTTGGTATTGCTCTGCAACTTCATATGTAGTGTCACTAGAGCCATCATCGCACATGACAATATCCCAATCCGTAAAGGTTTGAGATGACAAGGAATCCAACGCAGTACCCAGTGTATCTGCGCAGTTATAGATTCCCATAATAACGGTAACTTTTGCCATCCACCTACTCCTCGCCCAATAAGCGTTTGCGATCCTGTAAAATAGCCTGAAACAGTTTTTGCTGCTCAAATTTCTCTGTTGCAAACTTATGAGCAGCTATCCCGAAGGCCTGTCGTTTCTCCGTAGAGTTAGCAAACTCCCTCATCGCCGCCACCAGAGAATCTACATCCGCCTTTTTTACAAGCAGGCCTGTTTTGTTAGGGATCATCGCATCGGTAGGGCCAGGGATATCTGTAACGATCACAGGCACCCCCATAGCCTCCGCCTCTACTACAACCATTCCAAAACCTTCACGATAGCTGGGCAGGATATAGGCATCCATTGCCGACAGGTACTGCTCTACAACATTCGTACTTCCACAAAAGACAGAATGAGGATTCTCCTGCGCCCATTGATACAGCGACATATCCACAGCAGGGGTAATCTCCGGATTCCCGACGATCAGGAGATATGAATTCGGCAATTCTGCAAGGACGGTTTTGAACGCGCTCAAAAGCTCGTTGATTCCCTTATCCCGTGTAATGCGGCCAACAAATCCGAATACAACTGCATCGCTCGGAATAGCACATTTCCCTCGGATCTCCTCTCGCCAAAGAGTCTTTTGGAAAATGTCAAATTTCTTCAGATTTACGCCGCTGGCACTGCCATTCCAGATCACGGAGCCTTTATTTTCGGGATACAGTCCCTCGGAATGACTGAACTTCAAATTGCCGAAGCTGTCCGGCTCAACCCAAGTTGAAAGGCTACAGACCAGTTTCTCAATGCTTTTAAAAACAGCTCGCTTTATTCCGTGAAAACCTACATAGGCCATGCCCCATTGGCAATAAAGCCGCACAGGGACTCCCGCTAGTTTTGATGCCATTGCAGCATACAGAGATGCATTTGGCGTGGAATACTGTACCATGTCAAACTTTTCTCGGCGAAATACCTTTGCCATTTTCAGCATTGCTCCAATTCCCCCAAAACTGATCCCACGCTTCATGGGAATCGGGATATAGTGAATGTACGGCGGCAGTGAATCGGCAAATGTCTCGTCGTTGTCGCAAATGAAGGTAATATCGTAACCAGCCTCTAAATGAAGATAGTTGGAAAGATTTACAACAAAGGATTGCAGTGTTCCTGAGATTGTCGTTATAAAACAGATTTTTTTCATTTTTTATATTAACTCTTATATCTACCAAAGGAAGCATTAGGGTTACTCAATAATAGAGCGCACATTTACATGCCACATAGGCTCTTAGGAAAAACTCGCTCGCATTGAAATAATACCATTTTTAAAGCAGCTAATTACCCGATGATAATTGACCTTTTGAGAATCAGTCTTTTGTGGAATAATCGTCGGGATTATATTTATAGATGCAGACAGTTTTTTTAAACTTCCCAGATGATAATGCTGGAACACCTGTTACATAATCAACTTCCACGTATGCATCTTTACCGAGAATTCTTTTCACAGCATAAACAATATCAGCATCACGATAAATCCCTTTGGCCACATTAACTTTAAGGCAATACTTTTTAGCGGCAATTTGAATCAATTGATACTGGCGAATTTTGTCAAATTCACACATATATACCGTCCAATTGCTAGTAGTTATTTTTCTACCTAATGTATCATAAATGATATCAGACTGCCTTCCTTGTATTGTTTTCAATCTGGTTACCCACCCGTTTTTCTTAGATGCACAAATAGAGAGATCTCCTGTCTCATATCGAATTAAAGGCACTGCATAATTATATAAATCCGTTATAACAATTCTTCCAACCTCACCGTAACTCGCAGGTTCGTCTGAGTCAATTTTTAGAATTTCAACATGGAAACTTGCATAATTAACATTAAAGTCATCAGATACATCGCCAGTTTGGGCAATAATTCCGTTTTCCTCATTACTATATCGGTCAATAACCTGACAACCAATAATGCTTTTTAGTCCAAGCTTTTTTTCAATAGGTAAAACCTCAGAGCTAGTAATAAGAGATGTAAGATGGTACTCATGCTTACCTTTTCGTTCCAACATGTGATTTAACACAGCCTCGTGCGTGGAAGCATAGCCCATACACATATTAAAATATGGACGCTGTTCTAACCTTTGGCAAATGCTTTCCAATTTATTTTGATCCAAATGAGTAACGTCAATAACCGTCAGGTTTTGTTTCCATCTTTCAATCTGAGACTTTTGGTATCGTTGCCCTTCTTCTCGATAAAACGCATATGGCTGACCAAGCTTTTGATTCGCGATTTCGTTAAAGTAAATTATATCGGCAAGCTGTCGATGTCGTTTTTCTGAATTCCATCTCATAGTCAGCGGAATCCCTGTTGACCCACTGGTATGTGTGGTATATAGCTTTTTCCCCCTATAATTGCTGGAACAAATATCATCCCAATACTCTCTAAGGTCATTTTTAGTTAAAATAGGGTATTCAGAAAGCGGTTTTCCTGCATATATACGATAAAATTTTGTTGTAGAAGAAGCATGTGCAAGCAAGTTTTCAAGTTGACGTATATTTACCTCTCCGGATGTATTTATGTAGGCTATTTCCTTATAAAAGCGGCGTATTTCCCCACCCCTTGCAGCATCCAAAACCCAAAATGCACTTCGTCGCAACCATGCACCTATCATAGATTTTCCTCCTCTATTAGTTTTAGCTCATTGTACTTCATCATAACAACACCGCTTTGATACTCCCCAATAGTAGGCATATTCATTTGCCCATTCAGATTGTTCATGATCATTTGCGGGGTTCTTACGCCACACTCATAGGCGTGCGGATAACCGCCACCAAAGCGCGGATTAACCTCAGAGATATAGTACTCATCACCGATTTTGAAGATATCCATGTCGATTTGTGCACGATAGCCGCTTTCTTTTACAAAACGCGAAATCAGTGCAAAGAGTTTTTCATCCTTGAATGATATCGCTTTATCCGTCTCTCCCGCGCGCATTACCAGCTTTTCTTTAGTAAAGATAGCGACAACCTGTCCAGAGAGCATATCCGTGTAGACATCAGCACCGATTTCCTGCCCGTTAAGGAACTCCTGAATAATCATGTCTGGTTGATGTTTGAAAAGGAACTCTGCGGTCTCTAAATCATCTGCTTTAGAAATATGCAGACTAGCGCTGCCAAAACGAGGCTTCACAAAAACAGGGAAGGTCACTTCTCCATTAGCAAGAACCTGTTCAAACGTCGCAAACTGTACATAGGTTTTCGCGCAACGATAACCATGCGCTGTCAACCAGTTATACATAGCCCATTTGTCGAGGGCCATTTCACACAACTCATAGGAAGAACCTACAACTGTTGTGCCGACAGCTTCAAATGTTTCTTTATGTTGCGCCAAAAGCGATAGTTCCGGATCAATCAGAGATAAAACGCCATCAATGTGCTCATTTTTGCAAATCGTCAATATCTTATCGATATAACCAGGCGCGGTCATTCGAGGGACAATACAGAAAGAATCCGCATCATAAAGCGCTGGTGCATACGGGCTGCAATCGGTCGCAAAGACTTTTCCAGAAGAACCAACAGCATCTTTGAAATACTGAACGACTTTATTTCTCGTTCCGCAGCTAAGAATTAGAATGTTCATATACGTTCCTTTATCCAATCGCAGAAAATTGGCGTACCGCCAGTATGGATGAATAGTATTGTCTTGTTCTTAATTTGACGCGATTTTATATATTGCTCCATTCCCCAAAACGCTTTTCCTGTATATGTAGGATCAAGTGGGACACCGTATCGAGTAAGAACTCTTTCTATTGTCATATCGATATCTTTAGAATGATGGCCATATCCACCGCAAATGTAGTCATCGATGAAACACAAATCATCGCCAGCATCTATGCCACAATATTCCTTTACACTATCAGAAATAATTTGCCCACCACGCGGATTTCGCCGTGCAATACTAATGCCAACAATCTTTGAAGAACTATGATAACGTTTCTTACCACATATCAATCCAGCTTGAGTTGTCCCAGTTCCAGATGCATGGAATATATAATCGAAAGAAACGTTCTGACCATGTTCAAAAGCCTTGATTTCGTCGAATGCCAGATCATAGGCTTTTGTCCCAATATTTCCGTGTCCACCGCCTTGAATGAAATAGGCTCGCTTCCCTTTAGCAGCATAACTATCCATAACTGCTTTTATCGTGTGTGATACATTCTCTGTATTACACACTGTTATATCAGCATTGAATAATGCCACCATTTTTCTGTTGGCTGAGTCATTGTTATCTTCTGTTGAGATAATATGACAATGCTTTCCTTTGGCAGCAGCCATATTGGCGATAACCCTACAATGATTTGAACTACCACTCCCATAAGTTACAACGGTGTCATAGTTTCCACTGTCTATTTCTTCAAAGAATAACTTTGCTTTTCTGACCTTATTTCCACCAAATGAACATGGTATTAAGTCATCGCGTTTGACATAAATCTCATTTTGTTGTATGGATCCAATTTTATATATCGGAGTCCATTCCTTGTAGTCCATATTGCATATCATAATTTTCTTTTTTTATCTCGTATCTGTATAATGTTACATTACAATTAGAATCCTGTCGGGGCATCTGCACCTCTGCCGTTTTATAAAATCCAAACTTTTCATATGCCCTTATTGCCGCAGAGTTTCCGGACTCTGTAAACAAATATACATCCTGCAAGCACAACATCCTAAATCCAATTTGCAAGAGTCTTTGGATAGCCTTACCTGCTACCCCGATTCCCTTATATTTTTGTTCACCAACTGTAATATATAATTCTGCATTTTTCTGACATTTATCAATATTCAGCAAGCCAATGATTCCAACCGGCTCACTCCCATACAGAATTGTCATATCTAACCTGTTCTCAGCATTTTTATTTCGGTCAAACCATTCTTTTGTGCCAGCCTCGCACAGTGGTAACGTATAATGAAGGTATTTGTTATTTTGGGGATCATTAATCCATTTCACCTTGTAAGGAATATCTTTTTCACAAAACTTTCGAATTGAAACCATCATTTTTTACCACCATGTTTCCCCTCTCTTCATCAAGCTTTTTTGCTACTTTTTGGAGTTCTTTACCCGAAATAACATCATCACGCAAAAAAACTTTCTTAACAGTTTTTAACATAATGCGAATATCTATCATAAAGCTAATATCATTACAGTATTCTAAATCATAAGCAAATTTTTGCTCCCATGTCAACGTGTTTCTTCCGTTTACTTGAGCTAAACCAGTAAGCCCTGGGCGCACATCATGCCTATGGTGTTCTTTTTCTGTGTAATATGGCAAATACTCCACAAGCAGCGGCCTTGGGCCTACTATGCTCATCTTGCCGCAGAAGATATCCCATAACTCCGGCAGTTCATCCAAGCTTGTTGCTCTCAATATGCGGCCGAACTTACCCAACCGAACTTCGTCCGGCAGCAGGTTGCCGTTTTCATCCTGCGCATCGCTCATGCTGCGGAACTTATGGAGTTTAAAAATCTTTTCATCTTTTCCCGGACGCTCCTGGCAGAAGATCACAGGGCTTCCGAGCTTCACGCGCACAAGAATCGCCGTCACCAGCAGCAGCGGCGACAGAACGATCAGCGCACACCCGGACAGCACAATGTCCAGCAGGCGCTTGATGTATTTTTCATAAAACCCCGCCTTATGCCGCATCAGAACATCTCCCGTATGGCAGCGCACACGCGGTCAACATCGTCCATGCTCATCTTCGTGTCGCTCGGCAAGCATACGCCGCGCGCAAACAAATCATCGCACACCGCTTCTTCATTAACCTTTACAAACGGCACGAATGCAAACACGGGCTGCAGGTTCATCGGCTTCCAGAGATGCCTACCTTCCATGTCATGCTCCGCAAGGTGCTTCAGCATATCCGTCGGTGTGATTCCGCAGTTCTTGTTTATAAGCAAAGTCGAAAGCCAGCGGTTCGGCTTCGCGCAGTCAAGCTGAGGCTGCATTGTCACAGGCAAACCTTTCAGCCCTTCACAGTACCGCTCGTATATGGCACGCTTCTGCTCCACACGCAGCGGCAGTACCTTCATCTGTCCGCGGCCAATGCCTGCGGAAATGTTGCTCATGCGGTAGTTGTAGCCTATTTCCTCATGCTGATACCACGGCGCATTCTCGCGCGCCTGCGTGGCAAGCTTCAGCGCATGCTTAGCCTCATCCTCATATTCGCACAGCAGCATGCCGCCGCCTGATGTGGTTATTATCTTGTTCCCATTAAATGACAGCGCGCCAAAGCGACCAAACGTGCCGCACTTCTGCCCATTGTATTCTGAACCGAGCGCCTCCGCTGCATCTTCAATAAGCGGCACGTCATGCTCGGCGCATATGGCTACTATCTCATCAAGCTTTGCTGGGTTGCCGTACAGGTGCACTATCACGACAGCCTTAGGCTTGCCATAAAGTTCAAACGCTTTTCTCAGCGCAAACGGATCCATATTCCATGTTTCGCGCTCAGAATCGATAAACACAGGCTTTGCGCCAAGGTATGCTATGGGGTTAGCCGAAGCTGAAAACGTAAGGCTTTGACAAAGCACGGTATCACCTGCGCCGATGCCAAGCATTATCATTGCCAGATGTATTGCCGCCGTACCCGCCGACAGCGCAACTGTATGCTTTGCACCGATATATTGCGCCATATCGGCTTCAAAGCCGTTCACGTTTTCACCCAGCGGCGCTATCCAGTTCTTATTGAATGCATCGTGAATGTATTCAAGCTCAAATCCTTCGTCCGACATATGCGGGCTGGCAAGCAAAAGTCGTTTACCCATTTCTTTCTCCTTCCCTGAAATGGCTTTCGTCTATCTCATTAGCATTTACGTTATTCACCCTCACCCCTGCCTTCACGACCGCGCCTTTGCGGATTATCGTTCCGGCTTCAACCAGACTGTAATCGCCGATCACCGCGCCATGCTCAACTATCGATGCGCTGGCGAGTATGATGCCTTTTCCTATCTTCACGGCGGGGCTGACTATGGTTTTCGCTTCAAAAATCGTTCCTGCGCCGGCCTCAACTGCGGGGCTGATGGTTGCGGTTGGATGCTTGAGCACCGGCACGATAAAGCCTGCCGCCTGCAACTGTTCCGTCAACTTGCGGCGCAGCGCATTGTTGCCTATCGCCACGAACGCCATCGGATATTCATTAAGGTGCTTTTTGCAGTTGCCAAGCGTGTCCAGCACACCGGGCAGAGCCGTGTTATCATCAAGGAACGCTATCTTCTCAAACACGCCTATTGCTTCGGCTGTTTCGCGTACTACCTGCCCTTGCCCGCCTGCGCCGAGTATCAGCAGGTTCATATGCTTCGGCGCATTCTGCGGCTGTTCCACGCTCTCTGTTTTTGAGCACACAACGGATGCTAAATCAGCGCGGCAGTACTGTGCAAAACGCTTTACTATCACGTCCGGACGCTTATTCTGCCCGAGATATGTACAAAGGCTGTACATATCCACGCCCGCTTCAAGCTTTTGCCGTATGAACGCATAGCGAAGCTCCATAGATGAAAGCTTGTCCGCAATATGATACCTTTCGTTCATAGTGCTGAGCAGCACTTGCATAAGCCTGAACGGCGGCAATGTTTCTTCACCGCTCATAATGAAGCTATCATTGCTATGATACAGGCCGATGTTATCCGCAAGGAACTGCTTAACACTCTGCGGCATGGGCAAATCGCGCGGCGCGTCCGATGGGATAAGCTCCACCGGGTCAGACGCCGTTCCGCCTTCCCCGCGCCCTGCAACGTTGCGTATATGCAGCACGCCCGCATCAATGTCTACATCCTGACGGCGCAGCGCAGTGACCTCGCCAAGCAGCAGACCCATATTCAGGCAGAGATACGCCGCTACCTTGCGCGGCTCAACATTCTCCGTCAAGTGCCTGTTAATTATACTGCATTGTTTGTCCGTCAGCATTAAAAGCCCCTATAAGCGCTGCAAAAGCCCGCGACATTCATTCCGCGGGTCAATGGAAGTTCTGTTTGTTCTGTGTGTTCAATTCGTGAAGGCTTGTTTAGATATGCCTTCGGCAACCGTAGTCATGAACTACAGCTGCTCGCTTTCTATTTCCCGGCGGCTTACTGCCCGCGTGCAATGGCGCGTCGAGCCAAGCGGTCGGTCTATGCGCCGAATGCTCTCATATGGCAAAGTATGTTCATTTGTGCATTTTGCACAATAGTCCATTCGGCGTAAAAAGCATATATCATGCTTTTTATTGTCTTATTTTATCATACTTTATAAAATGTCTCAACCTTTTAAGTAAAGAAAATAAACATACTTATTCTTATCATAGTCTGATATCCTTAATTTTGGCTAAATTAAGAATATTCGAACATTTGTACTTTGTTGTTTTTATAACTATCGCCTTTTCAGTAATCAAAAATCACCCATTTTTCGGCACTTTTGGCCTTGTTCCATCCGGCATCCACCAGTGATACCATAGATTGGAAAGAAGAACGCAGCGCAAAGACGATACTCGATACCGTGATACCCAAGCTGCATCCGGGCTGCATAATACTTTGCCACAACAATGGCTACAAGATAAAGGAGTACCTGCCTACGCTCCTTAAAACCGCACAGGAACAGGGCTACGAGTTCGTAACGGTAAGCGAACTGCTCCTTACAGGAGACACCATGATAGATGTAAACGGCGTGCAGAAGTTGAAGTAGACAGCATACTGAAGGGTCAAAGAATCAAATTTGACCCTTCACATTCATTTATTCTTCATCTTCATGATATTCCTTATATTCGCATGCGATGTAATCAATCTGTCGTGTTAGGATATAGCTTACATTGCCAGGCTTTGGATCGCCAAGTCGCGTTATTGTTATCATATCATCTGTCACATTCATTGCCTTTCCCCATGGGCCTATTTCATTATTGCCTTTGAATGCGATCCATATCGGGTAATCATACTTTTTAGCGTATTCACAAACTGCCTTTATCATGCTCCCTCCTTCGTATATAAACTCGGGAGGTTTATCAGCTATCAATTTATTGGCTTTAATGAGTTTGTCCTCATACTCCCCATCGGCATCGATTCTAAAAATTTTATCAATGCCATGCACCGACAGTATTTCAAAATCACCATCTTCATCGAGCATATACATTGCGACTTCCTTTTCATTTAATGCGGCAACATAACCCACATTGCACCTTGTTGGGTCGCTTTCGTTTATATATACCGAAATCACTTTTCCATGTTCATAAGCCTGCTTTAGTATTTGGTACATGTCCTATCCCACGCCTTCCTTATATGCTTGGAATGCTTATCAATTCACTTTAGCTACATGTTCACTCAAAGCACCTAAACGTTATCTTTGCCTTGGTAATCACCTCTCCGATAGTTTTATCTTCTATTGGATATGAGCATACTTCTTCCGCCGATGCATATTCTTTGCTCGATTCATCATTGTGTTGCTCACATGCAGTCCATTTATTTTCGCCTATCATTCCGGCAAAGTAGAGTTTTCCATTGTATTCAAGCTCTATCTCCCCGCCTCTGCTGATATTGTCTACAAACTCATCTATGGTATCAAACGACTTTTCGTATGTCATCTATCCCCCAGACAAAACACAGCGCCGCATCAGCCATTTGATCGATTCGGCGCTGCAATCATTATTTCACAACTTCTTCCGCCCACTTTTTCAGTTCATCTGCGCAGGCATTGCGGCGGAGAACCTTGCCCTCAACAAGCTTTGCACCCTTGCAGCTGTTTGCAAGGTATTCATTGGTTTCGCCCATGCCGCTGCCGCCTGATGTGGCAAACGGAATTATTGTCTTGCCCGCAAGGTCGTAACCTTCAAGGAAGGTATTCACTATAGTGGGCGCAATGTACCACCATATGGGGAATCCCACGAATACTTCATCGTATTCACTCATGTTGCCTAGCTTTTTTGCCACAGCGGGGCGGGACAACTTATCGTTCATTTCAACCGAACTTCTGGAGTTCTTGTTCGTCCAGTCAAGATCTGCCTTGCCATATCTGATCACGGGCTCTATTTCAAAAAGATCCGCACCTATCGCCGCAGCCAAATTCTTGGCAAGGGATGCGGTAACTCCGCTGGCTGAAAAATATGCAACTAACTTTTTGCTCATATTACGCCTCCATCATTTTGTATTTACGATGAATATAGCCCAAGCAGACAATTTAGTCAAGCCGTGTTTTGCGAAGAATCGACGTTATTATTGCGCAAAAAGCCGCCAATTTCTCGGCGGCTTCTGCGCATTGTTTAAGGAGAGGGTTTATTCTACGCTTTTTGCTATTGTCAGGAATTCTTCGTCTATGGGTCCGCTGTATTCGCTTACCTCATAGGTTTCAACATTGCGAATCTTCGCGGCGGATTCAACGCCGTAAAGATCGGTAAGCTTGCCGCGCAGGCGGTCAGCCTCGGCCTGGCTGCCTGCATGATAACGCTCGCTCAGCATTGCCACCTGCTTTTCGCGCGGCCATTCTATGCGCTCGGTATGGTGCGGCCAATACATCCAGTCAAAATACTGGCATTCGTGGCAGCTTGCAAGCTTAACCTTCAGATCCATTCTTTCATCCGCCAGCGGCACAATAATGTCCGGCTGATGCGGATAGGGCTTCATGAAATCATCGCCCCAGAAAAGTATGGCCGGAGTATCCTCAAGATACGGTGTATCCGGGCAAATTTTGGGCACCGTAAGCAGGAAAGACGCATCCTGAACCAGCAGGGAGACGTTCCTATGGTCCGCATGGTAGTCATTGGTGCGGTTGGTCAGTATAACATCCGGTGCAAACGTGCGAATATAGCGGATAAGGTGCTCGCGCGCTTCAAGGGTAACCTGAAGCTGCCCGTCCGGGTAATCCAGCACGTCGTAACGGCCGCCAAGCAGCCTTCCGCTCGCGGCAGCCTCGCTGCGGCGCTGAAGTTTGAGTTCTTCCCTTGTTACTTCGGCGTGATATGTGCCCGCACTTCCATCCGTAACGGAAAGCAAACGCACCTGCCAGCCCTTGTCGCGCAGTTTGGAAAGCAGGCCGCCGCAATAGGTATCCGCATCGTCCGGATGGGCGCCTATGCTCAATATGCGCTTCTCTTTTTTCATATGATTACTCCTTTTTATTTGTCAATGCAAAATCGCAAATTATCGTAACGTCCGTATGCAGCTGCAAAAAACTTGCAGGGACATGCGGGTCAACTTCGCCAAACACGGTTTTTTCTATCGCGTCCCGCTTTGCCGGACCCGATGCCAGCAGCACTATCTTCTTCGCCTTCATTATTCCGGCCATGCCAAGCGTTATCGCTTTATACGGTACGGCGTCAAGCGATGTGAAATTTCGACTGTTTGCTTGGCGTGTACTGTCGCTTAGCTTAACTATGTGCGTTGGCGCGCTGAGCGAAGTGCCGGGTTCATTGAAGCCAATGTGCCCGTTCAGGCCAATGCCAAGCACCTGTATATCAGCGGGACCAATCCGGTCATACAGCGCATCATAGCGCGCACATTCTTCGTCAAGATCTCCTGCCAAGCCGTTCGGCACATGCGTATTCGTCTTGTCTATATCCACATGGTCAAACAGATGCTCATTCATAAAATATCTGTAGCTTTCCGTGTTCGACCAGCTTATGCCAACGTATTCGTCAAGGTTTATGCTCTTTACTTTGGCAAAGGATACCTCTTTGGACTTATATGCTTCAATAAGCTTATCATAAGTGCCTATGGGCGTGCTGCCTGTTGCCAGGCCAAGCACGCAGTCCGGCTTTGCCTTTATTTCGCTTATCAGCATATCGGCAGCCACGTGGCTAAGTTCATCGTAATTCTTTGTCTCAATCAGTTTCATATGTTAAAATCCCGTATCGTTGCTCAAAAGGCGCTTTATCGTTTCTTCTACTGCCAGGCAGCTCATGCCGTACAGGCTTGCATTCGTGCCCATTTTGGATAAGCATACCTGCAAATTAGGCTGCACGGAACGCGTAAGCCGCCTTTCAACATAACGCAGCACATTTTGATAGCAGTCGGCAAGGTTGGTTATTATGTTGCCGCTAAGTATTATCCTATCCGAATTATATGCGCAGGAAATGTCACTCACGGCTATGGCTATATATTCACATATGTCGTTCATCAGCTTAATTATCCGCTCATCTCCGTTTGCGATGGCTTCATTTACGCCCGCAAGTGATGCGCATGCTGGATTTATTGACCGCGCATGCTCTATCACGGCGGATTCGCTTATCGTATGTTCAAAGCAGCCTTTGAATTCGCACCTATCCCCCGAAAGGCCTTCAAGCTGCGAATTAAAATGGCCGATTTCGCCCGCGGCGTTACGGCTGCCGCGCAGCAGCATACCGTCCACCATTGCCGCGCTGCCAACGCCTGCCCAGCCAAACTTAACATACGCCATATTTGCCGTGCTTTCGCCCGCACAGGAAAACAGATATTGTTCGCCAAGCAATGCCGCCTTACAGTCGTTCTCAACTATTGCCGGCATGTCCAGCGCCCTTTCAAGTATTCCTACGCCGTCTATGTCCGCCCACTGCATCTGGCTCGATGCTGCTATGTAGCCATTCCTTAAAACGTGGCCAGATATGCTCATGCCGCAGCACGCTATCCTGTCCCGCGTTATGCCCGCATCTCTGCACATTTCGCCAAGCATTGCATTCAACTCATCCGCAACGGTTTCAAATGACGTGCCGCTGACGGTGACCAGCTCGCGGTATACCGCCTGCTTGGTCGCCATATCAACAAGCGTTACCTTGCTTACGTTCGGCATAGCGTCAACGCATAGGCAATACGCCGCATCGGCGCATATTTCAAGCAGCGTGCTCGGCCTGCCCGCAACGCCCGCCTGCGCGACGGAATGTTCGGATATAAGCCCTATGCGTTTCAGCACGTTCACTATGCGCGTCATGCTGGTCGGGCTCAGCCCGGTACGCTTTGCAAGCGATGCACGCGAAATAGGCCCTTCCTGTTTGACCAGATCGAACACCAGCTTTAGATTATGAAATTTCAGGTCGGCTTGCGACTTTGGCGACGTCTGATACATTTCTTATTCCTCCGTTATATTACCGCTTCGCAAGCTTTTCCCTGTAAGCGGTCAGTTCCCTTTCGCTGCCGCGGACAAAATGCCCCGGGGCGATCTCCAGCCACATAGGCCGTTCATTTGCCGAATAATTATGGCATGATGGGTCGTATACAAGCACCTTTTTCTTCTGTTCAACGTGCGGATTGGGTACAGGCACGGCGGAAAGCAGAACACGCGTATACGGATGCAGCGGATGCTTGAACAGTTCTTCCGTCTCCGCAAGTTCAACTATAACGCCCTTGTGTATAACGGCTATTCTGTTGCATATGAAGCGCATAACGCTAAGGTCGTGCGCTATGAACAGATACGTCAGCCCGCGTTTCTGCTGCAGCTTGCTCATAAGGTTCAGCACCTGCGCGCGTATGGATACATCCAGCGCGCTTATGGGCTCGTCCGCTATTATAAACTCAGGGTCCATAACAAGGCAGCGCGCTATGCCTATGCGCTGGCGCTGTCCGCCGGAAAACTCATGCGGGAAGCGGGAGGCATATTCCGGCAGCAGACCGACGTCCGCCAGCGCCTGCTGCACGCGCTCCTTGCGTTCTTCCGCCGAGATGCCTTTGATGTTGTAAAGACCTTCGGAGATGATATAATCCACCTTAGCGCGCTCGTTGAGCGAAGCCATGGGGTCCTGGAAGATCATCTGGATTTTGCGGGTGATTTCGTGGTCCAGCTCTTTGGAGATTTTGCCGTTGATCTGTTGGC
>OLNF01000568.1_pt1 | contig 32815 bp, 26 predicted proteins | sample 1673061 | NCBI WGS metagenome assembly OLNF01 (sample SAMEA3136751, study PRJEB25190) | human gut metagenome
GGATTGGAGGGATACAATGAACGCAAAAGAGCGATTTTATTCTGGGTTAGCAAAAATGATTATTACATTACTGTTTTGGACACAAACGGTGGTTCGTCAGAAATAACAGATAACCGAAATTCTAAATTTGAACACTTGGATAAGGCAAATAGCACGCTTAACAAGACTTTTTACACTTACTTCGCTTTCATAGACAGCTTTGATGAACAATACGCCTTAACTGTGAATGGTAAATCAATCAAGATTCAGGACTAACTACCCCTGCAAACCGCCACACTATGGTGATTTCTTGTACAATTTGACCGTCAGCCTTTTCAACCTGCCCGACTTGAATTTTCTCAATGAGTTTATTCAATATGAGCGGTGATAAAGTATCAATGTTCAGGATGGTTGAAATACAAGAAGGGCAGTTCTGACCTTCGCGGCTTCACCTATACCTACGATGCGTCCGGCAACATCACGAAGATCGTGACCGAAGGCACGAACGTGCCCCAGGCGGCGCTGACGAAGGAGTATACCTACGACGCGCTGGGTCAGCTTGCGACCGAGGTCAACGGCAGCGGCACGACCTTCGGCTATGCCTACGACACGGCGGGCAACATCCGGAATATTACGAAAGACGGCACGGTCACAAAGTCCTTCGGCTACACGAACCCCTCGTGGCCGGACCTGCTCACGAGCGTCACGTCCGGCAGCACGACGAAGGACATCCTCTACGAAGGCCAGAGCCAGACGAGCGACCTCCCGTCCTCCGGCAACCCGGTCACGTACTACAACGGCAGGGACTATACCTTCACGTGGACGAAGGGACGGCAGCTTGCCTCCGCGACGGTCGACGGCAAGAACGTTACCTACACCTACGATATGTCCGGTGTCCGCACCAGCAAAACGGTCGATGGCACGACGTACCACTACACCACGCTCTCCGGCAAGGTCATGCGTCAGCAGTGGGGCAATAAGTCCCTCGAGTTTGTCTACGACGACAGCAGCCAGCCCTTTGCCATGATCTACAAGCACGGGTCGGAGACGGAACTGTACTATTACTTTGTCAGTGCACAGGGCGATGTGTCCGCCATCCTCGATTCGGGCGGCAAGATCGCTGCATCCTACGACTATGACGCCTGGGGCAACTGCACGGTGTACAACAGCAGCGACGCGGCGATCGGCGACCTCAACCCCCTGCGCTACCGCAGCTATTACTACGACGCCGAGACCGGCTTCTACTATCTCCAGAGCCGCTACTATGACCCGGCCATTTGCCGGTTCATCAACGCCGACACCTTCGCCACCACCGACGCCAACGGAGTCCTCAGCGCCAATATGTTTGCGTATTGCGAGAATAATCCGGTCATGCGAACGGATGAATCCGGCGAGTTTTGGAGTATTGTTATTGGGGCTGCTATTGGTGTCGCGTTTGATATGGGAACCCAGCTAGTAAATAATGGCGGTGACTTCTCTGCAGTTAATTGGCGCTCTGTTGCAGCAAGTGCTGTGAGCGGTGCGGTAACAGCAGCTGGCGGAGCTGCTGTTACGGCGGTAGCACGAAAAGCGACGTCACTTGCGACCAAAATGTTTATTAAAACGGTGGGAAATGGTGTTAATAACGTGATAGGCGATTTGATTACGGGTGATGTAAAAGATTTGGCCGGTGGTATAAAAAGTTTTGGAATTGGTGCTGTTCAGAGTGTATCTTCTAGTGGAATTAGAGCAGCAAGGTCTATCCGATTTAATAATTCTTCTAAAGTAAAGCAAAAAAGGATATTGACAAATCGTGTCTTTAAAAGCGGAAACTATTATTCTCACTGGACATGGAAAACGTATCGATCAACGAAACAGTTTGATGCTTATCTTGGAAGATACGATGATGCTCCGGGGTATTTGTACCAATTCTACAAAATGCTTCGAGGTGGGTGATTTGTGTGACTGAAGAGCAAATACTGTTGTTACGTACCTGGCGTCGGCGTGCTATACCGTTGGCATTTTTGCTCCTTTTTGTGGCTGCACTTGTCATTTGGATGATAGTCATGCCTATTGATTTCCGGGTCAGAAGCGGTGCGTATATATTCCGAGCCATGACAGCAAAGGTTGGTGCAGCTTTTGTCATTTTGTACGGCTATGGATACCTTTTCTATGCTGTCCGCATTGTTTTTGGTGTCTGTTTAGACTTGCGCCAGCAAGCAGTGGTTCAGAAGACAGGCGTTGTGGCATCTACCTTCTCACGTGAAAATGTTGAAAGCGCGCATAAGGACTCCGAAAAGTGTGCAAATGGTCAATTTTCACTTGTCATTATAGGGCCTCGTGCTGAACAGCTTTTTTGTGATTCTTCGAAAAGCGCGCAATCATCGGCGTGGTTGCTTCATGTGATTGCGCATATGGGTGTATGGATAACAAGTGGATATTTCGTGGACGATTCTGTTTGCAATTGGGCTCAACGCCAGAGAATGTTCGAGTTATCTAAGGAGCAGCACCGTCAATACACAATCATAGCAGCAAAGCATTCCCACATTGTTCTTTCTTGTTGCCCTGTGAACAAAAAATCTACCTTCATTGCGAAGAAAGCGGCAAAGAGGCGAAAAGACGGATAAATGGTTCTTGACCATGGCTCTGATACCCGGAATTCTCAAAAACAAGAAGAATGAGCAGCTTGTCAGAACATGCTTTGAGAATCTTTGTACGAATGAGACGGACTGCTCCAGCAATTAAATCAGCCTCGCCCCCCCCCAATTCTCATTCGTCGCAAGCGGGCGGTGCATCAGCACCGCCTATCTACGTCATCCTGCATGCCCCAGCGCTGCAGCACGCAAAAAAGCACCCTTTCGGGTGCTTTTTTGCCTTTTCATCCCGGCTCACGCGCCGAGCTTTGCGAGCATGGCCTCGCAGACCTCGTCCATGTCGCCGACGATGCCGTAGGTGCAGTAGTTGAAGATTGCCGCCTCGGGATCGGTGTTCACGGCGACGACCACGTCTGCATCCGAGAAGCCCGTGACGTGGTTGACCGCGCCCGACACACCGAACGACAGCAGCAGCTTCGGCTTGACCACGGCGCCGGACTGCCCGATGACGAGCTTGAACGGCAGCACGCCGCGGTCGAACACCGGGCGCGTGCAGGCAAGCTTGCCGCCGAGGCGCTCGGCCAGGCGGCGGTAGCGCGGCAGGGCGTCCGCCCCCTTGATCGCGTTGCCGACGCAGACGATCACGTCCGCGTCCGCGATGTTCAGGCTCTCGTCGAGATCGTCAGCGCGGAAGCCAAGGATTTCGGTGCGGATGTCCGCGACCGGGAAGTCGATGTGCTCCTCGATCACCTCGTGCGCACGTGCGCCGCAGGGGACGCATTTGAACGTGCCCGGGCGGATGGTGCCGACCTGCGGGCGCGCGACCGGCACGGTGATGACGGCCATCATCTTGCCGCCGACGGCGGGCTCAACGAACTCGATGTCCGTCGTCTTGGGATCCCAGACGAGCTCGGTCGCGTCCGAGGTGCAGCCGGTGCCGAGACGCGCGGCGAAGCGCGGTGCAAAATCGCGCCCGTTGATCGTGCCGCCGACCATGACCGCCGTGGGCCGGTATTTCCGGCACAGGACGGTGAAGAGGTTGGTGTACGCATCGTTATTGAAGTAGTCATAGCCCGTGCCGGTCACGTGGATGATTTTGTCCACGCCGCAGTCGAGCACGCGCTGCAGCTCGCCGTCCGAGATGCTGCCGACGATGACCGCGACGAGTTTCTCGCCGCTCGCGTCGCAGAGCCTGCGCGTTTCCGAGCACAGCTCGAGCGATACCGGCAGCACGCTGTCGCCGTCGCGCTCGATGAAGACCCACATATCTTTATAATCTGTTTTATTCACTGCCTTCACCTCCTCAAAGCACATCCGCGATCAGGCCGAAGAGCCGATCCACGTTCTTTTCCGTGCTGCCCTCGTCGATCATGCTGCCCTTCGCGCCGACCTCCGGCGGATAGGTGCGCGGCACCTTCGTGGGGGAGCCGGGGTCGCCGATCTGCGCGGGGTCGAGCCCCGGGATGGTGGCCGCGCTGTAGACCGCGATATCCGCGGTGCGCGAGGCCTTCCAGCGCTTCAGGTTCGGGATGCGGGGGCGGAAGTTCGCCTTCTCGACCGTGAGCAGGCAGGGATACTTGGCGCGCAGCACCTCCGTGCCACGCTCGAGGTCGCGCTCGGCCGTGATGGTGTGCGCGGCCGTGTCCACCTCGACGATCTTCGCCGTCGAGGAGATCTGGCTGGCACCGAAGCGCTCGGCCAGCTGCGAGCCCATCTGCCCGGTCGCGCCGTCGAGCGACTCCTTGCCGCAGAAGATGAGGTCAAAATCGCCGAGCTGCTTTGCCGCGCTCGCGATGACGTAGCTCGTGGCGAGGGTATCGGCGTTGGCAAACGCGCGGTCGGACAGCAGCACGGCGCGGTCCGCGCCCGCGGCGAGGCACTCGCGCAGCGCCTCCTTGGCCATGTCCGGCCCCATCGTGATGACGGTGACCGTGCCGCCGTGCGCCTCCTTGACGCGCACGGCTGCCTCGAGCGCGTTGGCGTCCAGCGGATTGAGGATCGCCGGAACGCCCGCACGGATCAGGCTGCCCGTGACGGGGTCCATCTTCACGAGGTTAATGTCGGGCACCTGCTTGACGCAAACAAGAATATTCAGCATGCTTCAGCCCTCCTCGACGTTGGTGCAGACCTTGCCGGGGTTGAGGATGCCCTTGGGGTCAAACACCTGCTTGATCGCCTGCATGAGCCCGAACGCCGTCTCGCCGGCGGACTCCACCAGGTACTGCTTCTTTGCGTGGCCAATGGCGTGTTCACCGGAGACCTGCCCGCCGAACTCGATGCACTTGGCATAGCATTTGTCCATGACGGCCTTGCTGCGGCGCTTGAACTCGTCGAGCTCCATGTCGTTGGCGCAGCAGTAGATGTGCAGGTTGCCGTCGCCCGCGTGGCCGAAGTTGCGGATGGTGATGCCCTCCGCCTTGCCGGTGGCGCGGGTGTAGACGAGAAACTCCGCGATGCGGTCGACCGGCACGACGACGTCCATCTCGTCGAGCAGCTTCGTGTCCGCCTCGATGACGGTCAGGAACGCGCTGCGCGCGGCCCAGACGTCCTTTTTCAGGCCGTCGGTCCAGACGACGAGCGTGTCGTACGCACCGCGCTGCTCGGCAAGCGCGCCGAGGCGGTCCATCTTCGCGGTCAGTTCGGCCTCGCTGTCACCGACGAGGGTGACGAGGATGTATGCACCGGCCTCTTTGCCGTCCACGACCGTGGGGAAGATGGTGTTGCCGGTGAACGCCGCCGAGGAATCGACGATGTCGCGCTCCATGAACTCGATCGACTGCGGGTCGAGGTTGGCCAGCTTGATCTGCGGTACGGAGGCGATGGCGGTCTCCACATCGGCAAACGGGAGAATGAGGCTCACGTTCATTTCCGGCTTGGGGATGAGCTTGAGCGTCAGCTCCGTGATGACGCCGAGCGTGCCCTCAGAGCCGATCATCAGATGCAGCAGGCTGTAGCCGGAGCTGGTCTTGCACACGGTCTTGCCGAGCTCCATGACTCTGCCGTCGGGCAGCACCACGGTCATGGCCAGCACATAGTCGCGCGTCACGCCGTACTTCACGGCGCGCATGCCGCCCGCGTTCGTGGACACGTTGCCGCCCACGGTCGCGGTCTTCTCGCCCGGATCGGGCGGGTACATCAGGCCGCGCGTGAGCGCGTCGGCCGCAAGATCGCACAGCAGCACGCCGGGCTGGATGTGCACGACGAGGTTGTTCATATCGTAGGAGAGGATCTTGTTCATGCGCGTCGTGCACAGCACCACGCCGCCGCACAGCGGCACGCACCCGCCGACGAGGCCCGTGCCCGCACCGCGCGGCGTGACGGGGATGTCATTTTCGTAGCACACACGCATGATCGCGGACACTTCCTCAGTGCTCTCGGCCTCACAGACCACCTCGGGATAATACTTGCCGTAGATGGGCATTTCGTCGTGGCTGAAGTCGTCTTTCACCGCATCGCCTGCGAAAAAGCGCTTCGCGCCCACGATGGCCTGAAGCTGCGCGGCAATTTCAGGTGTGACTTTCTTGTATTTCGTCATTTCTGACCTCCTAACTTGTTCTGAACTTATAAAGTAACACAATACAGGGGGTAGTTGTCAAGTATCCCCTGTGTGAAAAAATCATATTTTTACGCAAAAAAAGCTTCCGGCCCGAGATACGGGCCGGAAGCCCGGAATTATTGTTCTGCCTTCCCGAGTTTGGGAAGCGCAAGTGTGACGAGGATGCCGACAATGGCAATTACGCCGGCCAGGATGAAGGCCATGGAGGTGTTGACGGCCTTGGCGAGGAAGCTTGTTCCGATTGAGGCAACGCCGAAGCCGATCATAACAAGTGAGCAGACAAGACCGGCGTTCTCGGAGCCGAGATAGTCGGTCGTGAGCGAGGGCATGGCCGCCGCCGTCTCGCTTTCCGGGTCGGGGTGCGCGACGGCGCAGTCATCCAGCTCGTCGAGCGAGAGCGCAAAGGCGCTGCCCTGCCGCTTCTGGGCGTTGGCCGCTTTGCAGCGGTTGAGCGCCAGATTGCGCGTGATCCTGCCGAGGAAGGCGGAGAGGATCGCCGGGCGCTGCGGCGGCATGGCCTCCCATGCGTGCAGATAGGCGTCGTTGACGTTCTCCTCGCTGTCGGCGCGGTCGGATAAGATGTTTTGCGAAATTTTCATGCAATAAGACCCGTACTTTGCGTCGGTCTCGACGATGGCCTGCTCGGCCCGCTGCCAGTAGAGCGCGACGATCTGCGAATCGTCCATGCGTGCACTCCTTTCCGTCCAAAGTGCCATCATGACATAAAGACAACTTTTTTATCCCCCGCGTTACAGGGGCGTGAAAATTTTTTTGAAAGTATACCACATCTCTGCAATTTTTAACAGAGGGCGCGCGGTTTTGGCGTGCCGGAGCGGCTGAAATTGCTCGGTTTTTCCATTCGCCTTGACGATCGTCCGCGTAAGTGCTAATATAGTCCGTGCAAATACTATCTGGAGGAACCGTATGCAGCATAGTCCAAGAAAGTTCTGGGAGGTCTGGGGGCGTTCGGACGCGCTCTACAACCGCTGGGCTGCCGCGCACGGCGTGAACAACTACCGGCTGTTCGTGCTCTACGTGCTCGATAACCACACCGGCGCCACGCAAAAGGCCATCTCGGATCACGCCGGTCTGCCCAAGCAGACCGTCAACACCGTCATCCGCGCACTGCGCACTGAGGGCTACGTCACGCTCAGCCCCGCCAGCGGCGACCGCCGCGAGAAGAACGCCGCCCTCACGCCCGCCGGGCAGACCTATGCCCGTGAGCTGCTCGAGCCGCTCTATGCGCTCGAGGACGCTGTTTTTGCCCGCATGGGCGATGCGCGCGTGCAGGAGATGATGGACGCGATCGCGCTGTTTAATATGATCTTTGAAAAGGAAACGGAAACTATAAAATGAAGACAACTCGGCATGACTCTTTTGCGGCCTATGTGCTCCCGTCCGTGCTTGCGTTCGCGCTCTCGGGCCTGTACACGATCGTGGACGGGTTTTTCATCGGTCAATCTCTCGGCGACCTCGGTCTCGCCGCCATCACGCTCGCCTATCCGGCGGCGGCGCTGCTGCAGGCCGTCGGCACGGGCATCGGCCTCGCCGGTGCGATCCGCTGCACCATCTTGCAGGCGCGCGGGGAAGAACAGACGCCGCGCACGTGCTTTTCCGGCACGGTGCTGCTGCTGCTCGTGACGAGCGCGGCGTTCGCGGCGGTGCTGCTCGGACTGCTCGACCCGGTGCTGACGGTGCTCGGCGCGCAGGATGAGACGCGCCCGCTGGCCGCGGAATACATCCGCGCGATCGCCTACGGCACGGCTTTTCAGATCCTCGCCACCGGTCTTGTGCCCTTCATCCGCAACCTCGGCGGCTCGGCGTTCGCCATGGCCGCGATGGGCACAGGCTTTGTGACCAACATCGCGCTCGACTACCTGTTCGTGTGGGAGTTTCACTGGGGCATGGCCGGCGGCGCGTGGGCGACCGTCATCGGGCAGGCGGCGACGATGCTGCTCGCCATCGGCTATCTGGTGTGGCGGCGCGTGGGCTTCGTGCCGCCGAAGGCGGGCGAGGTGCTGCCGCTGTGGGGCGCGCTGCTGAAGGTCGCGGCCGCGCCGATCGGGCTGACGTTCTCGCCCAACATCACGCTCATGGTCATGAACCACTTCCTGCTGCGCTACGGCGGCGCGCTGGCGATCGCGGTCTACGGCTGCATCGACTATGTGCTCTCGACGATCTATATGCTGCTGCAGGGCGTTGGCGACGGCAGCCAGCCGCTCATCAGCCGTGCCTACGGTGCGGGCGACTTTGGCGAGCTGCGCCGCACGAGCACGCGCTCTTACCGCGCGGCCTTCGTCATCACGGCGGCGTGCATCGTCGCGCTCTACCTCGCGCGCAGCGTCATCGGCGTGCTCTTCGGCGCGTCTGCGGAGGCGAACGCCGGTGTCACCGCACGGCTGCCGCTGTTTCTGGCGACGCTGCCGCTGCTGGCATATGTACGCGTGACGATCGCGTACTTTTACGCGACGGAAAAGACCGCGCTGTCGTATGTGCTCGTGTTTTCCGAGCCGGTGCTGACGTTTGTCGTGCTGCTCATTTTGCCGCAGCTGCTCGATCTCAACGGCGTGTGGCTGGCGATCCCGGTGGCGCAGGCGCTCACGTTCTGCATCGCCGTGCCCGCGCGGCGGCGCACGCAGCGCGCGCGAGAGCTTCCGGCGTGATCCGCAGTCACAAGGCTGTCCGCGCATAAAAACAGCGCCCATTGCATTGGCAATGGGCGCTGTTTTTGCTTTGGGTTTGGGTTTGCTGTGCCTTACTCAGGCCTGCATTTCGCCGCGGTAGAGCATGAGGATGATCTGGCCGCGCGTGCAGACCGCGTCGGGGCTGAAGGTGTCCTTGCTCGTGCCGGCCGTGATGCTGTTGGCAGCCGCCCACTTCACGGCGGCGCAGTAGTAGGCATCACCGGCCACGTCGGCAAACGGGTTGTCGAGACCGGAGACATCCGGGGCGTCGGCTGCGGCGTAGAGCATCGTGACCGCCTGCGCACGGGTGCAGACCGCGTCGGGGCTGAAGGTGTCCTTGCCCGTGCCGGCCGTGATGCCGTTGGCAGCCGCCCACTTCACGGCGGCGCAGTAGTAGGCATCACCGGCCACGTCGGCAAACGGGTTGTCGAGACCGGAGACATCCGGAGCGCCGGCGAGCTGATACAGGAACGTGACGATGTGCGCACGGGTGCAGCCCAGATCGGTGCCGAACGTGTCGGCGGAGACGCCGCCCGTGATGCGCGGCGCATGGTTGTAGGCCCACTCCACGGCATCGTACTGCACGGTGCCCTCAGTGACATCCTGGAACGGGAGCTTGGCCGCGACCGGGATCTGGTCAACGGGGATCTCGGCGCTGACGGAGGCGTTGCTGAGCGTGATCTGGTAGTTCTGGGCGTAGTTTGCCTTGCCCGGCTCATAGGTGTAGATCACGAGCGCAAGCTTGTGGCCTTCCTTGACGGTGTAGACGTTCGGCTGCAGGTAGATGGTGTAGTCGTGGTTCTCGCCAACCTTCAGCGCGACCTTTGTGCCGGCGGAGGCGGAGTTGTAGCCCGCGTCCGGGTTGCACAGATCCATCCAGCCGCGCGCGATGATCTTGTAGCTGACGTCGGTGGCATTGAGCTCGGCGTAGTCATAGTTGTTCAGACCGCCGCCCATCCACGCGCCGCCGGCGGTGAGGGTCTTGGGCACATAGCTGCCCTTTGTGTTGTAGGCCGGGAACGTCGTGCCCTCCGGCGCGATGTCGACGAGCATGGCGCTGACCATGAGCGCGTCGCGGTCGATCAGATCGGCGCCGTCCGGCAGAGACACGGTCGCAGCGCCGTCAGCACTCGCTGCGCCGACGAAGTTGTCGTGGTCGAGGGCGTTTGCCTCGTCGCCGATGTAGTTGTCGTGGTCGACCGTGCCGCGTGGGCTGTTCGTCTCCGGCGCGTCATAGTTATCGGCGCTGGCGGTGAAGCTCACGGCCACGCTGCCCTTGATGACGGTGTCGGCATCCACGTCCATGGTGTACATGGCGCTCACGTCGGTAGAACCGGCGGTCAGCGCATTCTGCCAGTTTCTGCGGTTGATGCCCTGCGTGCTGTAGTCGCTGTTGATGGTGGTCGTGCCGGCGTCATCGGCGTTGGAGAGGACGATGCTCTGGTCGGTCGTCCAGCTGTCATAGGTGTTCCAGACGGAGGCGTCGACGTTGCTCTGTGCGGTGACGGCGGCCATGTTCTCGGCGCCGTTTTCCACGCCGCACAGGTAGTGGCTGAACCAGCGGTTGAGGACATTGTTGTAGCTCTCGCCGTCAATGTAGAACTCAAGGTTGCCGCCGGGATAGCTCGGGGTCAGGTGCGCGTCCTGATGCAGCAGAAGCTTGACGTTCACGCCCGCCTTCTGATACGCCTGGTACATGAGGTCAAATTCCTTCGTGCGCACGTTGTCGTCATTGAGACCGTGCACGATCAGCGCCGGGCACTTGATGTTTTCCGCGTCAAGCGTGTAGTCGCGGGTCGCCCAGTGCTCAGAGTAGTCGCCGTTGCTCTTGAGCTGATCCTGCTGGATCTGGTACATGTAGTTGCCGTACTTTTCGGCGATGGTCGCGTAGTCGTCCGGATCGAGGTAGCGGCCGTTGCAGTACCAGCCGAGCCGCTCGGAGTAGTTGACGAGGCTGTTGGTGGAGATGCCCTGAGAGTTGGTGTACTCATACCAGCTCGCGATGCCGGCGACGGGGACGATGGTCTCAAGGCCGGCAACGCCGGTCGTCGCCAGACCGAACTGCGTCGTGCCGGCGTAGGAACGGCCGGTCATGCCGACCTTGCCGCTCGACCAGTCGGCCGCGATGGCGACGTTGCTGGTCTTGCCGGTGTAGGCCGTGCGGTCGCCGTGCAGCCACTCGATCACGCACTTGAACGCATCGATCTCCAGATCGGTGCCGCAGGTCTCAAAGCCGTCGGAGCCCTTCGTGCCCAGACCGCCGCACTCGACCACGGCAAAGCCGCGCACGAGATAGTAGTCGTACCAGTTGAGATCCTCGTAGTCATACATCTGCTCGTACGGATTCCAGTAGTACCAGTCGGAGCTGTCGGCATTGGCGGCAGCCTCAGCGGTCGTGGCGGTCCCGGCGGGCACGCGTGCCGCCGGCTGGCTGTAGAGCTTGGAGATGTCATACCCCTCGCTGCCGAGGTTCTCGCCGGGGTTCATGCTGGAGTTGCAGCCGGTGATGTACGGGCGCGCCTCATAGATGGTGGCAGCCTTGTAGTCGCCCTCCATCGCCGCGCGCGGGATCTGCACGAGCGCCTTGACGAGGTCGAGCTTGCCGTCATCGTCGGTGTCGTAGTTGGTCTCGACATAGACGCAGTAGCGGATGATGTCGCTCTTGGCGTTGCTGTAGCCCTCCGTCACTTCGCCGGTCGTGTAGGGGAAGATGGGCTGCGCCATGCCGTTCATGTACAGCGGCTGCAGCTTGTCCGCGTGCAGCGCGTCATACATCTGGTCGGCGACCGCCTTCATCTGGCGGTAAGCTGCGAGCGTGCAGGGCGCGTCGGCGTCGGTGTCCGCGTCGATCATGCCCATGCTGCGCGCCTGCGCCAGATAGTCATCCGGGAACGAGCCGAGCTGCTGCTCGGTCATGCCCGTCCACAGCAGCAGCGCGCGCACTGCGTCTGCTACGGTCAGTTCGGTGTTTTCGCCTGCGCCGTCGGGGGCGAGCGCAGTGCCGTCGATGTCTGCCAGATCGGCATACGTCACGGCGGGTGCGCTGCTGCTGTCGTTCACGGCGAGCGCCGTGCCGGGCAGAAGCGACAGCACCATGACCAGCGTCAGCAGCAGAGTCAGGATTCTCCTCTTCATGATAAGCCTTCTTTCTGTATGAGATTGGATTCTTCACCGCCGGAGCAGCAGGAGTGCGCCGCAGACGGAAAAAATCTTATGTGCAGTTTACGTCTGAAATGTAAATTTTTCAATTGACAAAGCACACAAGGTTTTTGCGGATTTATATTCACGTTTCGTCGAATTATCGGTATAATCATGCATTAGCGTATTTCAACATATGCATTTGCACGCGTAATAACGAAAAATCCCTGTATGTTCCATCGCTTTTTGCGCATGCCAAGCTGTGAGCGGCAAAACGAGTGGGTTTATATATATTCATCCGAATGTTCGCTTGATTCGCACGCGGGCACTTGACAAATACCCACCGGGGGTATATATTTGAAAATACCCCGGAGGGGTATACGGAAAGCAATGAGGTACTGACATATGGACGATGAGAAAAAAACCTGCTGCGGCTGCTCGCAGCGCAAGAAGGAGCGCACGCCGGAGGAGTATACGCGCCTCATCCACCGGCTCAACCGCATCGAGGGGCAGATCCGCGGCATCCGCGGCATGGTCGAAAACGATGCCTACTGCCCGGATATCCTCGTGCAGTCGGCGGCGGCCGGCGCGGCGCTCAACGCATTTAATAAGGAACTGCTGGCGAGTCACATCCGCACCTGCGTCGTCGAGGACATCCGCGGCGGCAAGGATGAAGTGATTGACGAGCTGGTGGCGACGCTGCAAAAGCTCATGAAATGAGCATTCCCGAAGGAGGGACGATCTTGAAGCAATTTGATGTCACCGGCATGAGCTGCGCCGCCTGCTCGGCGCGCGTGGAAAAGGCGGTGTCGCACGTGCCGGGCGTGACGGCGTGCGCGGTCAGCCTGCTGACAAACTCCATGGGTGTGGAGGGCACGGCACCGGCGCAGGCGATCATCGACGCGGTGCAGGCCGCGGGCTACGGCGCGGCGCTTCAGGGCGCACAGACGCCCTCTGCGCCCGCAGCCGATGCCTTGACCGATCATGAGACGCCGAAGCTGCGGCGCAGACTCGGCTGGTCGCTGGGGTTTTTGCTGGTGCTGATATATGTGTCCATGGGACACACGATGTGGGGCTGGCCGCTGCCGGGCTTTTTTGACGGCAACCATGTTGCCGTGGGACTGACGCAGCTGCTGCTGACGGGCATCATTCTGGTCATCAATCAGCGGTTTTTCATCAGTGGCTACAAGGCGCTTTGGCATCGCGCGCCGAATATGGACACGCTCGTGGCGCTCGGCGCGACAGCGGCGTTTGCCTACAGCACGTATGCGCTCTTTGCCATGACGGGCGCACAGGCGCGCGGCGACGAGCAGGCGGTCATGGGCTATATGCACGACTTGTATTTTGAATCCGCCGCCATGATCCTCACGCTCATCACGGTGGGCAAGACGCTTGAGGCGCGCGCCAAGGGCAAGACGACCGATGCGCTGCGGAGCCTTCTGCAGCTTGCGCCCAAGACGGCGACCGTTGTGCGCGGCGGCGCGGAGGTGACCGTGCCGATCGAGCAGGTGCGTCTGGGCGACGTGTTTCTTGTGCGGCCTGGGGAGCGCATCCCGGTCGACGGCGTGGTGCTCTCGGGCATGAGCGCGGTCAACGAGGCGGCGCTCACCGGCGAGAGCATTCCGGCCGACAAAGCGCCGGGCGCAGCCGTGTCGGCCGCGACGGTGAACCAGTCCGGCTTTCTCAAATGCCGCGCCACGCGCGTCGGCGAGGACACGACCCTTGCGCAGATCATCCGCATGGTGCGCGACGCGGCGGCGACGAAAGCGCCGATTGCCAAGATCGCGGACAAGGTGTCCGGCGTGTTCGTGCCGGCGGTCATGGGCGCCGCGCTCGTGACGTTTCTCGTCTGGCTGCTGCTGGGCCGCAGCGTGGGCTACGCGCTCGCGCGCGGCATCTCGGTACTGGTCATCAGCTGCCCGTGCGCGCTCGGTCTCGCCACGCCGGTGGCGATCATGGTCGGCAGCGGCGTGGGCGCGAAAAACGGCGTCCTGTTCAAGACGGCGGCCTCCCTTGAGGAGACCGGCCGCATTCAGATCGTCGCGCTCGACAAGACCGGCACCGTCACCTCCGGCGAGCCCACGGTGACGGACATCTGTCCCGTTCCGGGCGTGACGGAGGCGGAGCTGCTGGGCGCAGCCTGCGCGCTCGAGCAAAAGAGCGAGCACCCGCTGGCCAAGGCCGTGCTGCGCCGCGCGCAGGCGGACGGGCTGACCGCCGCCGAGGTGACGGCGTTTCAGGCGCTGCCGGGCAGCGGGCTTCAGGCCGCGCTTGACGGGCAGCTGCTCTGCGGCGGCAATGCGGACTTCATCCGCACCGTGACGGCGCTCCCCGATACCGTTTCGGCGCACGCGCAGCAGCTTGCGCAGGCGGGCAAGACGCCGCTCTTTTTTGCGCGCGGCGGAAAGCTTCTCGGCATCATCGCCGTTGCGGACGTGCTCAAGCCCGACAGCCCGCAGGCCATCCGCGCGCTGCAAAACATGGGCATCCGCGTCGTCATGCTCACGGGCGACAATGCGCGCACGGCCGAGGCCATCGGCGCACAGGCCGGTGTGGATGAGGTGATCGCGGGCGTGCTGCCCGACGGCAAGGAGCGCGAGATCCGCCGCCTGAGCGCGCGCGGCAAGGTCGCCATGGTCGGCGACGGCATCAATGACGCTCCGGCGCTCACGCGCGCGGATGTCGGCATCGCCATCGGTGCGGGCACGGACGTGGCCATCGATGCGGCCGACGTCGTGCTCGTCAACAGCCGCCTGAGCGATGTTCCGGCGGCCATCCGGCTCAGCCGCGCAACGCTGCGCAACATCCACGAAAACCTGTTCTGGGCATTTTTCTACAACACCATCGGCATCCCCATCGCGGCGGGTGTGTTCGTTCCGCTCGGCCTGACGCTCAGCCCCATGCTCGGCGCGGCGGCCATGAGCCTGTCGAGCTTCTGCGTGGTCACGAACGCCCTGCGCCTGAATCTGTTTGACCTGCACGATGCACGTCGTGATCACAAACGTGCAAGCCATCTCAAAGAAGTACCGGAAATCAAGGAGGAAATCACAATGAAAAAGACCATTTCAATCGAAGGCATGATGTGCGCTCACTGCGAGGCCGCCGTGAAAAAAGCGCTCGAGGCGCTGCCGGAGGTCACCGAGGCCGCCGTCAGCCACACGGCGGGCACTGCCGTAGTGACGCTCAGCGCCCCGGTGGACGACGCCGTGCTCAAGGCCGCCGTCGAGGCCAAGGACTACACCGTCACCGGCATCGCATAAGAGCGCGGCCAAACCGCAGCGCCGAAGGCTTCCCGTTCCGGGGATGCCTTCGGCGCTGTTCGTTTCTGTGTGCAAAAAAGCGAGGATTTTGGTTGCCGCGGCGGGAAAAATTCGTTATACTGAACAAAAGCACCCTGCAAGGAGGTGTCCCGCATGAAACAGTATCCGCGCATGGCAGCTCTGCTGCTGGCGCTGCTGCTCGCGCTCGGCTGCACCGGCTGCGGCGAGAAGCAGGAGCCCGTGACCGTGACGATCTGGCACGTCTACGGCGGCGAGACCGAGTCCCCGCTCAACGACCTCATCGACACGTTCAACGAGACCGTCGGCCGCGCGCAGAACATCCGCGTGCAGGTCGGCAGCGTCACGAACACGAACACCATCCACGAGGCGGTGCTCGCCTCGGCTTACGGCGAGCCCGGCGCGACGGCGCTGCCGGATATGTTCGTGTCCTATCCCAAGACCGTGCTGGCACTGCCGGATGCGGACATCCTCGTCGACTACCGGGACTATTTCTCGGACGCGGAGCTGGATGATTTCATCCCCGCATTTCTTGCCGAGGGGGAGATCGGCGGACATCTGACCGTGCTGCCGGTGGCCAAGAGCACGGAGATCCTGTTTGTGGACAAGACGCTCTTTGACCGCTTCGCCGCCGCGACGGGCGCGACGCTCGATGATCTGTCCACATGGGAGGGGCTCTACCGCACGGCAGAGGCCTACACCGCCTGGACGGACGCGCAGACGCCCGACACGCCGGACGACGGCAAGGCGTTTTTTGTGCACGACTACCATTTTGATTACTTTCAGGTCGGTGTCGAATCCCTCGGTGCGGAGTTTTTCGACGGCGATCGGGTGGCCTTCGGTCCGGTGTTTCGCCGCGTGTGGGAGCCGTATGCCCGCGCGACGCTTGCCGGCAGCGTCTGGCTCAAGAGCGGCTACGCCACCGAGCCTTTGCGCACGGGCGACGCGGTCGCGTCCGTGGCATCGTCGGCGAGCGTACTGTACTACGCCAACACCGTCACCTACCCGGATAACACCTCCGAGCCGGTGGAGATCATCTCCCTGCCGTGCCCGACGTTTGCGGGCGGGGAGAAGCTCGTCATGCAGCGCGGCGCCGGCATCTGCACGGTCAGGTCCACGCCCGAGCGCGAGCGCGCGTGCATGACGTTTCTCAAGTGGCTCACGGCACCCAAGCGCAACGTCGATTTCGTGACGCGGCTGGGCTATATGCCCGTCACGCAGACGGCGTTTGCAAACGAGCTGCCCAGCGCTGTGCGCACGCTCGATGACCCCATGTACGTCTCGCTCTATCAGGCGTTTCTCGACACGCAGAGCAGCTACACGTTCTACACCCCGCCGCAGCGCAGGGATTATCTCGAGCTCGAGACCCGCTTTGAAGAGCAGGTGCGCCTGCAGCTCACGGCCGGGCGCGTGCTCTGCGAACAGCAGGGCGGCGGCGCGCGTGAGGACCTGATCTGGTCCACGCTCGACCAATTTGAAAAAAACTACGTTCGCTGAGGCGGCAGAAAGGCGGTGACGGCCATGCTCCGGCTTCGGGAAATGCGCTCGGTGCTGGAAAAGGCAAAGACGCAGGGCGTGAGTATGCAGCGGCGGCTCGTGCTGTACTGGTTCAGCATGGCGCTGGCGATCCTGGCCGCCGTGCTGCTGGTCGTGAGCCTGACGGGGATGTTTTCCAACACGGCGCAGAAGCTCGGCCAGTCGCTGTCGATCCAGGAGCGCAACACCGCCTCGGCGCTTGCCGGGCAGATGGACCAGCTCACGGCGCAGAGCATCGCCCTGTCGGAGGAGCTCACGCGCGAGCTGGATAAGCAGCTGGCCGCCGGTGGGCGGACGTTCTCCGCGCTCAACGACGATCCGCGCGCGATCGCGCTCGTCGAGACGGCGCTCTATCCCGCGCTGAACACCTATTTGAAATCCGGCGCGTGCAGCGGCGCGGTCTTTTGTCTGGATGCCACGGCCAACACGGCGCTGCCGGGCGCGGCGACCTCGCGCGCGGGGCTGTACCTGCGCTATTCGGCGCTGCGCGCCATCGGTGCGACGGATCAGCACGTCACCTGCTTTCGCGGCGCGGCGGAGACGGCGCGCAGCGCACAGGTGCAGATGCACAACCGCTGGAATCCGGAGCTGAACGTGCAGGCCATCCCCGGCTACACGCAGCTGCTGCACACATCGAACGGCCGTCTGGCCGAGCGCTGCCTGTGGACGGGGCGCATCGCCCTGCCCGACACGTGGGAGTCGGTGACGCTGCTGTGCGTGCCGCTGCTCGACAGCGCGGGCAATGTGCGCGGCATCTGCGGTGCGGAGCTCAGCGACCTGTATTTTCGTCTCACCTATCCCGCCGTGGACAGTGCCTACGGCAGCATGGTCACGGTGCTCGCCCCCATAGACGGCGACCGGCTGCTGCTCGCACAGGCCATGATCGGCAGCCCCGGCGGGTCCTATCTCACGGCCGACGGCACGCTCACGTTCAAGACCGGCCGGTATTATAATACGTATTCCGACGGCAGCCGCACCTATCTCGGTCTGCACGAGCCGATCGGTGCGACCGACGCCGCGGGGCGGAAGCTCGCCGCCGTGACGCTCGTGCCGGATGCCGGGCTGCGCGCGCTCGAGGCGCGCAGCCGCACGACGTGGATCATCGTCTCGCTCGTGTTTCTCGCGGCGATGCTGCTGCTGTCGACATACCTGTCGCGCCGGTTCGTGACGCCGATCTCCCGCAGCCTGCAGGCCATCCGCGAGCAGACCCCCGGCGAGCACCCGTCCGGCATCTCGGAGATCGATGAGCTGCTGGCCTTCGTCCGCTCGCGCGCGGCCGAGCAGCTCACGGCCGGAGGTCTCCCGCCGAACATCGAGGAGCTGCTCTCGGGCTTCCGCGACCGGGTGCAGACGCTCACCCCCATGGAGCGCACCGTGCTGCAGTATTACATCGACGGCTGCTCGCTCGAGGAGGTCGCGGCGCGCGCGTACATCAGCGTGGCCACTGCCAAAAAGCACAACACGAACATCAACCGCAAGCTCGGCGTGACCTCGCGCGAGGAGCTCATGCTGTATATCGACCTCTTCCGCCGCTGCGGCCGTCTCGACGAGATCGCCGCGCCGCAGGCAGAGGATAGCACAAGGTGCACAACCTGACCGTCGTCAGGCTGTGCACCTTGTCTACTACTCAGTCGTATTTTGCGGTTTCGCCCGTGTTTTTGCGCCGGGAACGTAGCATTTCCGACCCCAATGCCTTATACTATCAGCATAGCTGAAAAATCATCAAAAGCAGTTAAATCTGATGAAAAACATCTGCGTAAAGGAGCATACTTATGGGACTTGTCAAAGCGATCGCCGGAGCTGCCGGCGGTGTCATGGCCGACCAGTGGAAGGAATTTTTCACCTGCGAGGCGCTGCCGGCCGACGTGCTGGCGGTCAAGGGACAGAAGAAAACCACCCGCCGTTCAAGCAACACGCACGGCGATGAGAACATTATCACCAGCGGCTCGCGCATCGCGGTCGCCGACGGTCAGTGTATGCTCATCGTCGAGCAGGGCAAGGTCGTCGAGGTCTGCGCCGAGCCGGGCGAGTACACCTACGACGCGTCCACCGAGCCGACGATCTTCGCCGGAAACCTCGGCGAGAGCATCGGACAGGTGTTTCAGAACATCGGCAAGCGCTTCACCTTCGGCGGCGAGGCACCGAAGGATCAGCGCATCTACTACTTCAACACCAAGGAGCTGACCGGCAACAAGTACGGCACGCCGAGCCCGGTGCCGTTCCGCGTGGTCGATCAGCGCGCCGGCATCGACATCGACATCGCCATCCGCTGCTTCGGCGAGTACAGCTACCGCATCACGAACCCGCTGCTGTTTTACACCAACGTCTGCGGCAACGTCACCGAGGCCTACACCCGCGACACGATCGACGGTCAGCTCAAGAGCGAGCTGCTCACGGCGCTGCAGCCGGCGTTCGCGCGCATCAGCGACATGGGCATCCGCTACTCGTCGCTGCCCGGTCACACGCGCGAGATCGCCGAGGCGCTCAACGAGGAGCTCTCGGCGCAGTGGCGCGACCGCCGCGGTCTGGAGATCGTGGCCTTCGGCGTCTCGTCCGTGAAGGCGAACGAGGAAGACGAGCAGATGATCAAGGAGATGCAGCGCGAGGCCGCCTACATGGACCCGACGCGCGCCGCCGCGATGCTCTCGCGCTCGCAGGGCGAGGCGATGAAGGCCGCCGCGTCCAACACGGCCACGGGTCCGGCCATGGCGTTCATGGGTATGGGTATGGCCGGTCAGATGGGCGGCATCAACGCCCAGAATCTCTACGCCATGGGTCAGCAGCAGGCAGCCCAGCAGGCGGCGCAGCCCGCGCCGCAGCCCGCCGCCCCGGCGGCAGCGCCGGCGGCCGATGGCTGGACGTGCGCCTGCGGTCAGACCGGCAACACCGGCAAGTTCTGCGGCAACTGCGGCCAGCCCAAGCCCGCGGACGAGAGCTGGACGTGCACGTGCGGCGCGGTGAACAAGGGCAAATTCTGCGCCGAGTGCGGCAAACCGCGCCCGGCCGCTGTGAAGAAATTCAAATGCGACAAGTGCGGCTGGGAGCCGGAAGACCCGACCAACCCGCCGAAGTTCTGCCCCGAGTGCGGCGACCCGTTCAACGACGGCGACACCGTTTCCTGACCCACAACGAAAGGAGGCGCGCACATGCCCACCCAGGTAACCAACTATCAGTGTCCGGCCTGTACCGGCCCCCTGCATTTTTCGGCCGAGACCGGCAAGCTCACCTGTGACTACTGCGGCTCTGCGTATGACGTCGCGGAGATCGAGGCGCTCTATGCGCAAAAGGAGGCCGAGGCCGCCGCTGCCAAGGAGGCGGCCGACGCAAAGGCGGAGGCGGCGAAGGCAGACACCGCCGACGACGGCGGCTGGGACACCTCCGGCCTCAGCAGCGACTGGGGCTCGGATGCCGACGGTCTGCGGGTCTACGGCTGCCCGTCGTGCGGCGCGGAGCTGATCTGCGACGAGACCACCGCCGCTACCTCCTGCCCCTACTGCGGCAACCCGACGGTCGTGCCGGGGCAGTTTTCCGGCGCGCTCAAGCCGGAGTTCGTGCTCCCGTTCAAGATGACGAAGGACGACGCGGTGCGTGCGCTGCGCGCACACTACCGGGGCAAGCCCTTCCTGCCGCGCTCGTTCACGGCCGGCAACCACATCGAGGAGATCCAGGGCGTGTATGTCCCGTTCTGGCTGTTTGACGGCGGCGCGGAGGGCGAGGTCGACTACAAGGCCGCCAACTCCCGCACCTATAGGGACGACGACTACGAGGTCACCGAGACCGACCATTACGACGTGCACCGCGGCGGCTCGATCGCGTTTGAGAAGATCCCGGTGGACGCCTCGAGCAAGATGCCCGACGACCACATGGACTCCATCGAGCCGTTTGACTACACGCAGATGCAGCCGTTTTCCACGGCGTACCTGCCCGGCTATCTGGCCGACAAGTACGACGTCACCGTGGACGACAGCCGCGCCCGCGCCGACCGCCGCAGCAGAGAGACGCTCGAAAACGCCCTGCGCGAGACCGTGACCGGCTACGGCACGTGTGTGACCGACCGCACGGACATCCGCCTGCACCGCGGCAAGGTGCACTACGCCCTGCTGCCGGTGTGGATGCTGAGCACGAAGTGGAACGGCGAAAGCTTCCTCTTCGCCATGAACGGACAGACCGGCAAGCTCGTCGGCGACCTGCCGACCGACCGCGGCCGCTATTGGGGCACGTTCGGTGCGATCGCAGGCGTGGTCACGGTCGCGCTGACGGTCATCCTGCAGTTTATGTAAGGAGGCGGACACCATGAAACAAAAACTGACCGCGCTGCTGCTCGTGCTGCTGCTGGCTGTCACGCTCGTGCTGCCCGTCATGGCGGCAGCGCCCTATGTCGACGATGAAGCCGCGATCCTCACGCTCTCGGAGGTCGAAACGCTCGAGGCGCGCGCCGCCGAGATCTCGGAGCACTACGGCGTCGGCGTATACATCTGCATAGTCGATGACTTCGGCGACTATGGCTATCCCGACGTTGCGACCGCGTCCTATTCGATCTACCATGCGCAGTCGCTCGGCTATGGCAGCGGGCGCGACGGCATCCTCCTGCTGCTGAGTATGTCGAACCGCAAGTACGCCACCTTTGTCTACGGCGACAAGGCAGAGCCCATCTTCCCGGACGACAAGCTCATCAAGCTCGAGAACGCCTTTCTCGACGACTTCGCGGACGACGACTGGTACGACGGCTTCTCGGACTATCTTGAGGGCTGCGCCGGGATCCTCAGCGTTGACTCCGGCGAATTCACGTGGCCGCAGTTTCTGCGCCGCCTCGGCATCTCGTTCGGCATCGGGCTCTTGCTCGCGCTGCTCGTGTGCCAGCTGCTGAAGATGAAGATGCGCTCCGTCTACCGTCAGGCCGAGGCCTCGGCCTACGTCACGGCGGAGGGACTGAACCTGACGACGCGCGAGGACGTCTTCACCCACACGACCACGGTGCGCCACAAGATCGAGCGCCAGAGCGACTCGAGCAGCTCAAGCGATTCGAGCAGCTTTTCCGGCGGCGGCGGCCACGGACGCAGCGGCTCGTTCTGATACAAAAGCCCACCCCCACATATTCCAAACCAAGGAGGCGGAAACAGATGAAAAAACGCATTCTCAGCATTGTCCTGTGCCTGATCATGGTGTTCAGCCTGCTGCCGTTCACGGCAAGCGCGGCAAGCGCCATACCGATCAACGAAGAGACCTTCCCCGACCCGGTGTTCCGGGAATACGTGCTCAAGATCGTCGGCAGCTCGGTCCTGACTGAGGAGAAGGCCCAGCAGATCGAAGTGCTCGACGTCAGCGATGATAACATCAAAGAGGTGCTCGGCGACCGCGACCCCATCACGAGTCTCAGGGGCATCAAGTACCTGAAATATGTGAAGGATCTCAATTGCAGCGGCCAGGAACTGAAAACGCTCAATCTGGAGCTGAACTCGAGAGTGGAAAAGCTCAACTGCTCCGGAAACCAGCTCACCGGTCTGTGGCTCGACCCGAGGGGCAACTCGCTCAAGTATCTGACCTGCAGCGTAAACGAGCTCACCGCGCTCGACCTGAGCAAGAGCCCAGAGCTCACCGAGCTGTCCTGCAGCAGCAATAAGCTCACCTCGCTCGACCTGAGCGCCAACAAAAAGCTCCAGAAAATCGTCGCGGGCAGCAACAAGCTGACAGCCCTCGACACCCGGAACTTGCCGGAGCTGACGTATCTCAATCTTTGGGGCAATGATGACCTCAGATCCATTGATGTCAGCAAAAACACCAAGCTGGAGTTTCTGAGTGCCTCCCATGGCAAGCTGACCTCGCTCAATGTGAAAAACAACCGGATGCTGGTTGAGCTCTATGTCTATAATAACCAGCTCACCGCGCTCGATGTGCGCAGCAACTACATGCTCAAGAGGCTGGGCTGCTATGAAAACCAGCTCACCGCGCTCGACCTGAGCAGCAACGTCGCCCTCGAGTATCTTGGTGTTAACGACAATCCGATCACCGAGCTCAATCTTCACCCGCTGAGCAATCTGCAGGAGCTTTCGTGTTACAAAATGAAGCTCACAAAGCTGGATGTGAGCCGCTGCACCGAGCTCCGGCGGCTGTACTGCAACGACAACCAGATCGAGACGCTCGACCTGCGCAGCAACAAAAAGCTCGAAACGCTCTACTGCCAGAATAACCGTCTCTCGTGGCTGGACCTGAGCAGCAACACGGCGCTCGATCCGCGCTATGTGGACTGCTCGGGCAACGTCTACGGCATCAAGGTCGACCGGAACCTCCAGTATAAGGTCTATCCCGACCTGCCGTGCTACGGCGCGACGGAGGGCACATACTTCACGGCCGCCCGTGCGAGCGACTGGACCGGCGGCACGGTCAGCAAGGTCGACGGTTGGGACGTCCTGACGCTCGATAACCGCGACGTCAAGGAGGTCACCTACAAGTACGACACCGGAAACGCCAGGATCGGCAAGGTGGCGTTTACGCTCAAGACCGAGGTTCCCGCCGCTTACGTCATCAGCAACGCTGCCCTCACGGTGCAGAGTCCTGTTGAGGGCGAGAGCGCGGCGAATCCCACGGTGACGACCGCTTCCGGCGCGAAGTATGTCGTTGAGAGAGCCGACTGGAGAGTCAGCGGCAGCATGACGGTATACACCGGCGCGTTTGAGAAGGGCAAAAGCTACACGCTGAACCTCCTGCTCGCCCCGAAGAGCGGCTACCACTTTGCCGACAGCGAATCCATGCAGGTCACCGTCAACGGACAAAAGGCTGAAAAGGTGTTGCCGTATAAGGGCGGCAAGCTCATCGTGACCGCCACGTTCACGGCTGATGGCTTGTGCACCATCTCCTTTGACCCCAACGGCGGCACCGGCACGATGCAGCCCTTGAAGGTAAAAGCGGGCGAGGAATTTGAACTCCCCGAATGCACCTTTACGCCGCCGGAGGGCAAGGAGTTTGCCGGCTGGCTCGCAGAAACCGGCAAAGTGTACCCCGCCGGCGAAATCGTGTCCAGCGTCGGCAGCAGTGTCCTCAAGGCGACGTGGAAGAGCACCCGGTGCGACGGCGGCGCGCAGTGCCCGGGCAGGAACTTCTCCGATATGCCCGACCCGAGCTGGTGGTCGCACGCCGGTCTTGATTACTGTGTGGAGCACGGCATCCTGAGCGGTGTCGGCGGCGGCAGGATCAGCCCGAACGGTCTGACGACGCGCGCGCAGTTCGTGCAGATGCTCTACAGCATCGAGGGCAAACCGAAAGTGAGCGGCGCGCTGCCGTTTACGGATCTGCCCGAGGGCTGGTACAGAGATGCCATCCTCTGGGCATACCAGACCGGCGTCACCTCCGGCACGAGCGACACGACCTTTGGTCCGTACGACCCGGTGACGCGCGCACAGGTGGCGACCTTCCTCATGAAGTACGCCAAGACCGTCTGCAACATCAAGCCGACGTGGACGCCCGCGGATCTGAGCAAGTATCCGGACGTGAACAAAGTGCCGGGCTGGGCGCTGGGCGCGATGCAGGACGCCGTTGCGCTCAGACTCATCAACGGCAGCAAGGCATCTGACGGTACGGTCTATCTCGACCCGAACGGCAACGCGACCCGCGAGCAGGTCGCAACCATCCTGATGCAGTTTTGCAAGAACGTGAAGAAGTAACTCCCATCCCGCAAGATGAATCACCGCAGCAAAAGCACCTCCTCGGGCACTGCCCGAGGAGGTGCTTGACATTGCCGGAAGCTCCGGCGCGTTTTTCGACAAACGCTGCGCAGCGTTTGCGCTTCGCCGGCGTTCGGCAAAGCCGCCCGACGGCATTCGAAAGCGCGGGGTTACGCGCGGGGCAAAAGCTTGCCGTGCCGCCGCAAAAGCGCGAACGCGATCAGGCAGATGCACACCGACATGAGCGAGCCCGCCGCCGTCGCCAGCCCCATGGGCAGCAGCGTCGCAGGGAAAAGCCTGCTCGTCAGATATGCGCCCGGCACGCGCACGAGCACCACCGCCGCGATGTTGTGCGCGAACGACAGCTCCGAGCGTCCGATGGCGCAGAAATATCCGCTGAAGCAAAAATGCACGCCGGCAAGGCAGCAGTCAAGGATGTAGCCGCGCAGATACGGTCCGCCCGCCGCGATGACGGCGGCGTCGTGCGTGAAGAGCGCGACGACCGGCTCGGCGATCCACTGGATGACGACCGAGATGAGCACGCCGAAGCCGAACGCGACGGCGATCGCGTACCACAGCGTCTGCAGCGCGCGGCGGGGCTTGCCCGCGCCGATGTTCTGCGCGCCGAGCGCCGACACCGTCGAGAGCATGGACGACGGCACGAGGAACAGAAAGCTGATGATCTTCTCTACGATGCCGACGGCGGCCGCATCCGTGAGCCCGCGGCGGTTGGCGATGACGGTGATGAACAAAAACGCGATCTGGATGAGCCCGTCCTGCAGCGCGACCGGCACGCCGATGCGCAGAATGCGCCGCATGACTGCCCGCTGCGGGCGAAAATCGTCCCGCGAGAGGGCAATGCCGCCGCGCGCGCTGCGCATGACCGCAAGCGACACCGCCACGCTGACCGCCTGTGCCAGCGTCGTGCCGAGCGCCGCGCCCGCAGCGCCCATGTGCAGTGCGCCCATGAACAGGCAGTCGAGCGCGATGTTCACCGCGCACGCGACGGCGATGAAGTACATCGGGCGCTTGGAATCGCCGAGACCGCGAAAGACGGACGCGATGATGTTGTACGCCGTGATCAGCGGCACGCCGAGAAAGCAGATGCGCAGATACGCGACCGTGCCGGCCATGGCCTCGGCCGGGGTGGACATGACCGCCGCGATCGGCCGCGCCAGCGCGAGCAGCAGCCCCGTGACCGCGATGCTCAGCATGAGAAACAGCGTCATCGTGTTGCCGGTGCAGCGCGCGGCGCGCTTTTGATCGCGCGCACCGACGGCCTGCCCGATCGTGACCGTCGCACCCATGGCAAGACCGACGATCATGACCGTGAGCATATGCATGACCTGACTGCCGACGGACACCGCCGTCGTGCCGGACGCGTCCGCGTATTGGCCGATGATGAACAGGTCCGCCATGCCGTAGAGCGTCTGCAAAAAGTACGAAAACAGGTATGGCAGCGAAAAGCGCACGACGTTGCCGAAGACGCTGCCGGTCGTGAGATTTTTCTCCATGGTGTCACCCTGCGCTGTGCGTTACGCGTCGAGCAGGAGCGCAGCAAGCTCTGCCACCGTGCGGCAGTAGTGCGGGCTGATGCGCTGCATCGTCTCGATGATGTGCGGCACGGTGTGCGTCCATCCGGCGGCGATGAAGTCCACGCCCGCGCGCTCTGCCATGTCCCGGCCGGGCTTGAGGTCGTCGATGACCACGAGCTGCTCCGGACGCAGGCCGAGCGTGCGCTCGATCTCAAAGACCGGCCACGGTGCGGGCTTGCACCGCTGCGGGTCATCGTCCCAGCCGTAGATGAGCTCCGGCATGGGCAGACCGTGCGCGCGGTAATCGCGCAGGATCGTCTCCGGCGTGGAGTGACTCACGACGCAGATGTGTCCGCCCGCAGCGTGATACCGCTGCAGCAGCTCGCGCATACCGGGGAAGGTGTCCGGCACGTGCGTGCGCGCGCGCTCCAGCCATGTTTGGTACTGGAAGTCCATCTCGCTGTCGGAAAAGCCGAGAATGTCTCTGCACAGTGCGCCGAAGCCGGGCTCGAACGAGTAGGAAAAAAACTCGTCAAGCGTCATGTGTACGTCCGGCCGCAGCGTTTTGAGCGCCTGCACGAAGGCCGGGTAATTGACGGTCGCGGTGCTGTTGACGACCGTGTCGTCGTGGTCGAGCACCAGACAGGAATAGCGCATGAGTGCCGCCTCCTTCGGGTTGAAATATGGATGCATTTTATCACACGGCGCGCGAAAATGCACCTGTGCGCGCAAAAAAGCCCGGACGAAGTTTTCCTCCGTCCGGGCACGATGCTCTGTACAGTTTGCTCAGAAGCTGCCAGCGGCCGTGCTTGCGCCCGCGCCCCAGAGCAGCACGCGCAGCACGCCGATGAGCGCGAGGTGCGCGGGATAATAGACGTAAAAGAGCTTGCCCATGGCACGCCACCTGCCGCGCGTGCCGTCATAGCAGCGCAGCAGCGGGATGGCAAGGCAGGTGCCGAGCTGCACGAGCGCGTACACCTTATCAATAAAGAAAAAGTACACGAGCGCATACACGGCCGACCATACCGTGAGCCAGCACATCTGGCGGCGAAAATCGCCCCGCGCCTGCCCCATGTACAGGATCGCCACCGCCGCGATGCAGCTCCAGTCCGACGGGAAGGTGATCGCGCAGATCAAAAACGTCAGCGCGATCTTGACCCAGCCTTTCAGCCGCGCGTCGTCGTGGATGACGAGCAGCATGAGACCCCACGCGAGCGACCAGACGACGCCCGTCTGGTTGAACGGTCCGGTGGACAGCGGCAAAAACGGGATGCCGAAGCAAAAATCATACGCAAAGTGCGACACGACCGCGAGTGCGAACAGCCGCGCGGCGTACTTTTTCACATCGTGCGTGTAGTGATAGCCCTCGACGATGAAAAACCACATGATCGGCGCCGTCACGCGGCCGAGCACGTGCAGCAAAAGCACCCACCACGCAGTGTTGTACCCCGGCCAGAGCGTCCACGTGAGGTGGTCGAGCGTCATGGCGAGGATGGCGATGCCCTTGAGCGCGTTGCCGCTCAGGGCGGGTCTGTGGGTCTGGAGCATGGGCTGCACCTCCGAAACGGTCAGCAGCGCCCCGGCGGCGGCCGGGGCGGCGCTCAGGCTTGTTCTGTCTCGCTTGCGCGCACGTCCGCACCGAGTCTGCCGATGGCGTGGCGGCAGAGCGCGGCATACGTCTGCTCGCTGATGTCGTGCTCCATCTTGCAGGCGTCCTCCTCGGCGATCTCGGCGTCGACACCGAGCTCCATGAGAAACTTCGTCAGCGTGTGGTGCCGGTCAAGCATACGCGAGGCGATGTCCATCCCGCTCGGCGTGAGCGTGATGAGTCCGTCGCGGTCCATGGTGATGTAGCCGTTTTCGCGCAGGCGCTTGGTCGTGTAGGTCACGCTCGGCTTCGTGACGCCGAGCTGCTCCGCAATGTCGATCGAGCGAATGTACCCATGCTTCTGCTGCATCATCAGCATCGCCTCCAGATAGTCCTCTGCGGCTCTCAGGATCTGCATGGCGGTTTTCACCAACCTTTCCGTGAAATCGCTTTTAGGTTAGCACACTTTAACCAAAATTGCAAGCGGCACGGTTTTTTGCGATTTTCCCCTTGACATTCTCGGTTAGATATGTTAAACTTTGACACGGTTAAAGGAGTTTAACTTTTGTTAAATGAATGTAACCGCTCTTTTTTCAACGACGGTTAGTAAACTCTAACCGGCAAGCACTGGAGGGATATCTATGATGCCGCTGAATCTCGCCAACATCGGCGAGGAGACACTGATTCTGAAAGTCGGCGGGAACCCGGAGATCAGGAAGCATTTGGCCGATCTGGGGTTTGTCCCCGGCGGGACGGCTACGGTCGTGTCGGCGATCGGCGGGAATCTGATCGTGAAGGTCAAGGAATCCCGCGTGGCCATCAGCGATGAAATGGCACGCAAGATCATGATTTAAGGGAGGAAGTACGATGAAAACGCTGCGAGACGCCAAGATCGGCGAAACGGTCAAGGTCGTGAAGCTGCACGGTGAGGGCGCGATCAAGCGCCGCATCATGGACATGGGCATCACGAAGGGCACGGATGTGTACGTGCGCAAGGTCGCACCGCTCGGTGATCCGGTTGAGGTCACGGTGCGCGGGTACGAACTGAGTCTGCGCAAGGCCGACGCCGAGATGATCGAAGTTCAGGCGTAAACATCTGTAAGCAAAAAATATTTATTACATAAGGTAGGATCCCCCGAAGCAGAGGAGAATATCACAAAGGAGCATCCGAATGGAAAAGCAAATCAAGATTGCCCTGGCCGGTAACCCAAACTGCGGCAAGACGACGCTGTTCAATGCGCTGACCGGCTCCAATCAGTTTGTTGGCAACTGGCCGGGCGTCACGGTCGAGAAAAAGGAAGGCCGGCTGAAAAAGCATGACGACGTCGTCATCATGGACCTGCCGGGCATCTACTCGCTCAGCCCCTACACGCTGGAGGAGGTCGTCGCCCGCAACTACCTGATCGACGAGCGGCCGGACGCCATCCTCAACATCGTCGACGGCACGAACCTTGAGCGCAACCTGTACCTGACCACGCAGCTGACCGAGCTGGGCATCCCGGTGGTCATGGCCGTGAACATGATGGACATCGTGCGCAAGAGCGGCGACCAGATCAATATCAACCAGCTCTCGCAGCAGCTCGGCTGCAAGGTCGTGGAGATCTCGGCGCTCAAGGGTGACGGTGTCATGGCCGCGGCGGAGGCCGCCATCGAGGCCGCCAGATCCACCAAGACCGTGCCGATGCACACGTTCTCCGGTCCGGTCGAGCACGCGATCGCCCACATCGAGGAGGCGGCCGTGCACACACTGCCGGAGGAGCAGCAGCGCTGGTACGCCATCAAGATCTTTGAGCGCGACGACAAGGTGCTCGCAAAGCTCCACATCCCCGAGGATGTGCACGCGCACATCGAGGCGGACATCAAGGCCGCCGAGGAGGAGCTCGACGACGACGCCGAGTCCATCATCACAAACGAGCGCTATGTCTATATCGCGGAGGTCATCCGCGCCTGTTACCGCAAGAAATCCAAGGCCACGCAGTCTGCGTCCGACAAGATCGACCGCGTCGTGACCAACCGCTGGCTGGGTCTGCCGATCTTCGCCGTGGTCATGTTCCTCGTCTACTGGGTCGCCATGGTCGCCGTCGGCGCGCCCGCGACCGACTGGGCCAATGACGGTGTGTTCGGCGACGGCTGGCACCTGCTGGGCATCGGCTCGGGCGCCTATAACGACGCCAACGACGAATACACCGCCGCGACCGAAGCGGTCGACGCGTTTTTGGGTCTCGACACCGAAGCCGAAGACTTTGACGCCGACGCCGCGCTCGCAGACATGAAAGACTTCGTGCCGGACGCCGACACCGCAACTGCCACGGTCGAGGACGAGGAGACGCTGGCGGAAAACGAGCTGACTGCCTATTACAGCGCCATCCCCGACGGCGCGGACAAGGAGACCACCGTCGCCATGACGTATCTGGACGCGGTGAAGTATTTCGAGCAAAACGGCTTTGACGCGCCCGATCCGGCCGATTACGGCGTCTGGGTCCCGGGCATCCCGGTCCTGATCGGCAACGGTCTGGAAAAGGCGGGCTGCGCCGACTGGCTCAGCGGCCTGATCCTGGATGGCATTGTCGCCGGTGTCGGCGCGGTGCTCGGCTTCGTGCCGCAGATGCTTGTCCTGTTCTTGATGCTGGCCTTCCTTGAGGCCTGCGGCTACATGTCCCGTATCGCCTTCGTGCTCGACCGTATCTTCCGCAAGTTCGGCCTGAGCGGCAAGTCCTTCATCCCGATGCTCATCGGCGTCGGCTGCGGTGTGCCGGGCGTTATGGCTTCGCGTACCATTGAAAACGAGCGTGACCGCCGCATGACGATCATGACCACCACCTTCATCCCCTGCGGCGCGAAGGTGCCGTTCATCGGCATGATCGCCGGCGCCCTCTTCGGCGGCAGCGCATGGGTCTCCACCTCCGCTTACTTCATCGGCATGGCCGCGATCATCATCTCCGGCATCATGCTCAAGAAGACCAAGATGTTCTCCGGCGATCCGGCTCCGTTCGTCATGGAGCTGCCGGCCTACCACTGGCCGACGCTCGGCAACGTCCTGCGCTCCATGTGGGAGCGCGGCTGGTCCTTCATCAAAAAGGCCGGCACGATCATCCTGCTGTCCACGATCCTCGTCTGGTTCACCACCTACTTCGGCACGGTCGACGGCACGTTCCGCATGCTGTCCGAGGACGAGATCGACTACTCCATCCTTGCTGCCATCGGCGGCGTGCTCGCCTGGATCTTCAAGCCCCTCGGCTGGGGCAACTGGCAGGCGGCGGTCGCCTCCATCACCGGCCTTGTCGCCAAGGAGAACATTGTCGGCACGCTCGGCATCCTCTACGGCGGCGGCGACGGCAGCGTGTACCAGAACATCGCGGCTGCCTTCAACGGCATCAGCGGTTACAGCTTCCTGGTGTTCAACCTTCTGTGCGCTCCGTGCTTTGCGGCCATCGGCGCCATCAAGCGCGAGATGAACAGCCGGAAGTGGACGTGGTTCGCCATCGGCTATCAGTGCGGCTTTGCCTATCTGGTCGCCCTGATGATCTACCAGTTCGGCTGCGCCTTTACCGGCAGCCTGAACATCATCGGCCTCATCTGCGCGGTCCTGGCGCTGGCCGGCATCATCTACATGCTGGTGCGTCCGTACAAGGAGGCCACCACGCTCAAGGCCTGAGCCTTGCTGAATTTTGCAAACGCAAAGGAGTGAATGTCTATGCTGCACTGGCTCGGTGCAAACCTCTCTACGATTTTGATTTCGATCTTTCTCATTGCCATTGTTACCCTGATCTCCCTTTCCCTGATCCGCCAGAAGCGGCAAGGCCGCTCCTCCTGCGGCGGCAACTGTGCCCATTGCGGTGCGCAGTGCCATAGCTGCCACCCCAAAAGGCAGTGACACCCCCACATGGACAGACAGAGACTCCTACTCTGTCTGTCCTTTTTTCAGAATCCTCGCAGTCTTTCGCCGCAGCAGCGGCGAAAGAAAGTCCAATCATTTTCTTCGGCGACATGTGCGGCGAAGAAAATACCTCTCGGCCTGCAAACGTGCGCGCCGTTCGTCTTGGGCGGACGGCGCGTGCGCTGCAGTCAGGCCGCAAATCCCCTTGTCAAAAAGTATTACTTTTTGACAGGCGCAGACAGAGACTCCTACTCTGTCTGTCCTTTTTTTAGAATCCTCGCAGCCTTTCGCCGCCGGCAGGCAGACCCTTAACAACATTTTCAGGCGTTTCTTCACAGATTCGTCACCCTTTTTCCGGGAACTTCTTTACAATGGAGGCGTCTATCCTGTCAGGACTGCGGCGCAAGGCCGCGGGGAAAGGAAACCTACCGCCATGAAATTTCTCAAACGGGCACTGCCCATCCTTCTGGCCGCAGCGCTGCTGGCAAGTCTCGGCGCGGTGTCGGCCATCGACGCCGGTGAGACGCGCACCGTCATCGGCGCAGACCTCACGGACGACCAGATCAAGACTGTCTACAAGACCTTCGGCATCGAGCGCGGCAGCGTCAAGGAGCTGACCGTCACGAATCAGGACGAGCGGCAATACCTCAGCGGTGTCATCAGCGACGCGCAGATCGGCACGAAGGCCATCTCCTGCATCTCCATTGAGGTGCTCGCCGCCGGAAAAGGCATGACCGTCAACACGTCGCATATTACCTACTGCACGAGCCAGATGTACATCAGCGCGCTGGCGACTGCCGGCATCATGGACGCGAAGATCAGCGTGGCCGCGCCGTTCGACGTCTCGGGCACTGCGGCGCTGACCGGCATCTACAAGGCGTATGAGGACATTACGGGCACGAAGCTCGACGAGACTGCCAAGGCCGTCTCCTCGCAGGAGCTGGCGACGACGGCGGAGCTCGCGCAGGCCATCGGCGACTATGACTCGGTCGAGATCGTCAACGAGCTCAAGCTCATCCTCAACGAGACCAAGGACATGACCGACGCTGAACTGCGCGCGAAGATCCGCGAGATCGCCGCCGAGTACAACGTCACGCTCACGGACGACCAGATGACCCAGCTCGTGAACCTCTGCCGCTCGCTCGAAAAGCTCGACACGAACGCCCTGCTCTCGAAGGTGCAGGCTGTGCAGGACACGCTCAAGCAGCTTGCCGGCGCCAAGGAGAAGGTCGCCGCTTTCACCGGGAAGGTCAAGGACATCATCACCGCCATCGGAGATTTCTTCGACCGCGTCATCGCGTTCTTCCGCAAGTAAATCCTGAGACGGAAGCCCGCCCGCAGGCAGCGCCTGCGGGCGGGGTGAGACTGTCAAAAAGTATTACTTTTTGACAAAGGAATTTGCGGCCTGACTGC